>Ga0326734_1000134_pt1 | contig 21930 bp, 26 predicted proteins | sample 15_GP2_1315_FD_207944 | JGI IMG/M metagenome (GOLD analysis project Ga0326734, IMG submission 207944) | Glacier ice microbial communities from Ngari, Tibet, China - 15_GP2_131.5 | ecosystem: Environmental > Aquatic > Freshwater > Ice > Glacier | place: China: Ngari, Tibet | collected 2018-07-18 | reverse complement strand
GTAGGATATGAAAGGGGAGGATCTAACCTATATGGTGGAATTGTATGGGCAGATAAAAAAGAAACTGAATCTGATATACTACTTGGATATAGTCAAATAGTTGGACATACTCCTGTAGGTGATATTGCCATTACTATTGGAGGTATAAATTCAAATATCACATATACTGATACTCGATCAAAATCCGCATATATACTTGAATTAGAATTAGAAAAATAAGTAATAATTAATGTGTTGGTATAAGTTTGATGAGAAATCACCGAATGTTGGAGAATTTATTGAAGTATATTGGAATAGCGATTATATTGAAAAGTTAAATTGGACAACAACAATAAATTGGGGCCAAAGATATAAACCAAGATTTTGGAGATATGTTTATAATAATTAAAAATAAATTTATTAAAAATTTTAGCTGAATCTATATGATAGAAATACATACTAAAATATTAGAATCTATTATGAGAGATGAAAGACATAATTATAAAATCTCTCATAAAGTATTGGATGCAATGGACATATATGGAGATGATATAGATATGCAATTAGATATTCATATAACAACAGAAACATCTAAACATGTCGAAGATCTATTAACATCAGTTAAATTTGTATTGTATTAATTATGAAAATAATATTCTTAGATATCGATGGTGTTGTAAATCCTTGGGATAATGTAATGTCAGGGAGCAACAGGGATGATCATGGGATACTCTTTGAGACCTCTTGTATAAACATATTAGATAGAATTGTTAAAGTGACTGGAGCTAAAATAGTAGTTTCTTCTACTTGGAGAGTTCGTGGCCTAGAACAAATTCTGCAGATGTGGGCTGATAGAAATTTGCCTGGTGAAGTTATAGGAATTACTCCGGTATATGATTTTTATGGTGAATTTGAAAGTGAAAGTGATGGTACAAGAGGTTATGAAATACAAACCTGGTTAGAAGAATCTAATCTTATTATTACAGAATATCTAATTATAGATGATATTAAGGATTTTTATGATTATCAATTACCTAATTTTTTACATACAGATGGTAATATAGGTTTACAAGAATCTGATTATCAATTAGGCATAGACATTCTAAATTCTTTATACTGAGATTTTATAATATCATCATATTTAGATATATTTGCTTAAACATTTAAATTATGAGCAAAATTGATAATATAATTGCAGGTATTTCTGGAAAAGAACATGAAATACAGTCATTACAAATTCAACTAGATATTGAAATCAATAAAAAATATAAACATTTATTAGATGAAAATGTTAAAATCTCTGGACAAAAAGGCTGGAATGTTGGAGTAGTTAAAGATATAAGATATAATAAACATAATCGTAGTTTTATAGCTACGATTAAACATCCTCAATCAAGTCAACAAATTTATATTGATATTAAAAAGATTGAGTTACTTGCAGATAGTGATAAAAAAATGATTTCTATGCATGAAAGCATTTCTAATAAGGTTACCAAATAAAAATATATATATGTTTAAAGTTTTAATAATAAATGTAGTGTTAGCCTTGTTAGTATGGGGTTTTTGGATGACTTATGAATGGTTAAGAAATCCTAATAAAATAAATTGGTTTAGTAAAGAAAAGGAACAAGATAAAAAGTAAAATTTATGAAAAAATTAATGTTAATGTTAGGTTTAGTAATGATGATTACATCATGTGCGACAGTAGATTCTGGTCATCAAGGTGTTGCAGTTTCTTGGGGAGGAGAGACTGATATGTCTCAAGTTTATAATGAGGGTGTACATTTTGGATTTCATTGGATGTTTGATGAAATGAAAGATTATGATAGTAGACAAAAAACGGTTAGAATTAAAACAACACTGTTGGATGTTGATGGATTATCTATTCCAATTGAAGCTGTTTTGTATTATGAAATAATGCCAGGTGCCGCAAATAAATTACATAAGAAGATTGGAGGAGACTTTGAAGTTACTAAAATTACTCCATTATTCCAAACTGCTCTGAAGAATGTAGTTACTAAATATAAAGCATTGGATTTAAATGTTAGTAAAAGAGATGAAGCTGATTCACATTTAAGATTACTTTTAGATAAAGAGTTAGCAGAAATTTATATCATGGGTCAAGGTGCAAATATAATTGATATTGATATTCCTAAAGAAATATCTGATATGATTGTAGCTAAACAAACTCAAGATGAAAAGAATAAGTTATCAGAGAAAAAGAAATTGGAGGAAACTAATTTAGCAGCAGCCAAATTGGAAAAATCTAAAGGTGACTTCTTTGCGGCAGAATTTGATGCTAAAACTAAAGCTATTATGTCTAGACCTGAAATGTTAAGATTGAAAGAGTTAGAAAATGATGCAATATGGGCTTCTAAAGGAGTTAGTAAATATGGTAATAATAATGTATTTGGAGCGGGAACAACTGTAATTAAAGGTTTACAATAAAGTATTATCATTTAGGAAATCTTTTATATTGATAACTAAATGCTGATATAAAAGATTTCCTTTTGGGAAAGTAACTCAGTCCGGTCCAGAGTAGCTATTATGCAAGTCAGTGGTTCAAATCCACTCTTTCCCACTTAATTTATTTTACAATGAGATATACAAATAAAAAAGCATTCTTTAACTTTCAAATATTAGAAACTTGGAGTTGTGGTATTGTTCTGGTAGGTTCAGAAGTTAAATCTATTTTTCAAAATGGATTTAATTTTCAAGATTCTTATGCATATGTAAATAATGGTGAAGTTTTCTTAAAAGGGACTCATATTCCTGAATATAAAAATTCAACTATGTTAAATCATCAAGTTGATAGAGAACGTAAATTATTATTAAATAAAAAAGAAATAAAAAAAATAGAATCTCTTTTAGATAAAGGGTTAACTCTCGTAGCAACATCTATATTTGCAAATGATAAGGGTTATATTAAAGTTGAATTATCTTTAGCTAAAGGTAAAAAGCTTTATGATAAAAGAGAAAGTATTAAAGAAAAAGATTTACAGAGAGAATTAACCAAAAATATTGAATAAAAATTATAATCATAACAACTATAATTGTATTCTTGTATTAAAACTTACGAATACTGACATCAACATAAACAGACAAAAACATATAAAAGATAAATAAAAATATGATATAAAATTTTTACTTGTCAAATAAAAGTATTAATTTTATATCATAATAAAAGCAATAAGGGATATTAGTTTAGTTGAAAAAACTCTGGTCTCTAAAACCGGAAGTCCTCAGTTTGAATCTGAGATATCTCACTAATTTTATAATAAGCTGATGTGGCCGAGTGGTTAGGCAACAGTTTGCAAAACTGTAATACGTGAGTTCGAATCTCAAAGTCAGCTCGATAATTTCGTTAGCACTTGTATGCTAAGTATGCAACAACCGGTTTCGATACCGGCGGGTCCACTAAAAATAAACAACTATGGGCCCGAAAGGATTTCGACTGCATAAGTTAGATATGAGGAGAGAATATCAACAAACAAACGACGAATCATTTCGCGTACTAAAAGGTAAAACTACACTAGCTGTAGCATAATCTTCGAAAAAGGGCAAGGCTTAGAGTCTTGACCCTTTTTCTTTTTGTAACAATGTAAGATTACTATTTTATAATTTTAAAAAAATTCATGATACAAATAAATTTATTGGCGGGTCCCTCTGTTGGAAAATCTACTTTTGCAGCACGCCTTTTTGTTGCACTAAAAGAAAAACATGTTAATGTTGAACTTGTTAGAGAATACCCAAAAGATTTAACTTGGGAAAATAGAATATCAACTTTGCAAAATCAGGTATATGTATTTGCAAAACAACATCATATGATATGGAGACTCAAAGATAAAGTTGATGTTTGTGTAGTAGAAGGATCATTATTAAACAGTTTAGCGTATTTTCCTGAAGAAAATGAAAATTTAAAAAATTTACTTTTAAGTGAATTCCATAAATTTGATAATATGAATTTTTATTTAGAAAGAAAATTTGAATATCAGCAGGCTGGTAGATTAGGATCAGAGAACGATGCAATTTTTAGAGATGACGCAATTTTAACAATATTAAAAGAAAATTCAATTGATTATACTACAATTGATCCTAAAGATAGAGAAGTCTTTGATGTAATAGTTCAAAAGATACTTGATAAATTAAAGTGGCCTGGATATTATAAGATAAATATATCATAAATTATACATTTAAAATGCAATTATTTTCATTAAACGAATTTAAAAATCAATTATTTGAGAAAAACTTTGAATATTTCTTATATTTTGATAAGAAGAATAAGAAGAATTTTTTAGCTACTGACGAAAAATATTCAAGAGATATTATTTTATCACAAGTTGGTGATAAAATAGTGCCATTTACTATTAATTATCAAGGAAAAAAGCATACTATCGATCTATCTAAAATTATTAGTGACTCTGATAAGGTAGATATTATCAATTTAGGTTCTAAAAAAGTATCAGATTATGAAAAAGATCTTAATTTACAAAAAAGATTTGATATTTGGAAAGAAGATGAAAACGGTAAAACTAAAAGAGTTAATCGTACATTAGAAAGATATATAGTTGAATTATTAGAAGAAGGAATTTTTTCTATAACTGAACTTGAATTAGAAAAAGTATATGAAGGTGTTGATCTTAAAACGCCTGATCCAATCAAAAACTTTAATTTTAATCCTATAGTAACTAAGTTGCTCAAAGATTATTTAAAATTGGATGCTGATTATGACTTTGTTTGGAAAAATGCTAAAAAAACATTTACTTTTAAAGGTGTTGATGCTAAAAAATCTATATATCAGTTTGTAGCAGATGATGGTGAAATGGCCTATTTTGATGACAATGAAATGTTTAATAAAATTAAAACTAATTCATTAATACCTAAAGTTGAAGGTGAATCTAAAAGTAAATTTAATGATTTAAATGAATCATTATTGACTATTTTAGGTGTTGAAGATACTTCAATTTTATCTAAAGAAGATCTAGACGAAATAAACTCGATGAAGTTTTCAGAAATAGAAGATACTCTGTACGTAGATAACAAATATGATACTTCATTGTCAGCAGATGAAATTACAGAAGCTCTTGCTAAAATAGGTGATTTTATACATACAGGTTCAATTTTTGCTATAGCATCTATTACTAAAATTAATTTAACTAAATTAAAAGAAATTTCTAAACATAAAATAGAAATTTTACATAAAGATAGTTTTATTGATTTAGATTTGAGTAATAAACATAAAATAAATACTGAAACTATATCAACAGATCCTGAAAAAACTGAACACACAAAAGAATTAATGTCACATTTAGAAGGATCAGAATTTATCAATGAAGATGCCATATTATTTTTAGAATTATCAGATGATCAAAACGAATCTTTAGTTAACTTTTTAAACTTAAATAAATTAACATTAGAAGTTATTAAATAATTTTTATATAAAGTACATATTAAACTATCCCTGAGGTTATTAGAAGCTTCAGGGATAGTTGTTTTATAAGGATAAATATATTATGAAGGAACCTGGATTTGGTCATCACTGGAATTATGATGATGTTTTTGCACGTAGTGTAATAGTAGGATTAATGAAGTTAATTGATATTGTTAAAATTAAATATCAGTATTCTGATGATAAGTTTGAACTTAAGAGAGTTCCATTTTTATATAGTTTTACTGGATCTGAAAGATTTCTTCAAGATTTTTTTGTCAATACTACACTCGAATGTGATAATATTATAAGTGAAGGTGGAACTGATGTTATTCCAAGAGCTAATGTTAAATTGGATTCAGATAAAATCAATAATTCTGCATTAAAGAATAAATTTGTTAGAGGTTCTTATATAGTACAAGAAAAAGACGAAAAAGGAAATATTTATTCAAGAACTTATTCATCATATATTAATATGATTCCTATGGAATTTTCTTTTAGTGTATTAGTAACATGTAATACGATGACTGAAATTTATAAAATAAGAGATCAATTAATAAATTTATTTTATAAAGCACAAAAATTTAATTCATCATATAAAGGATTTAGAATTCCTTGCCAAGCAGGTTTTTCTGAAGAAGTTTCTATTGAAAAATTATTTGAATATTCATATCCATCTGGTGAAGGCTACCCTACACTAACATTAAATATTACAGTAGAAGCTCATTATCCAGTAATAGATGAAACTACTGAGTTATTTAGAGGTAATTTAATTAAAGGAATTGATTTAAATTTAAGTCAAACGTCTATTCCCTATATTTCAAATGGACAGTCTGTAATTGCAGAAGGTGGTATAGGTACAGTATCAAATAGTGCTATTTTATCTAATATGAATGAAATACCATTTTTATCATTATGGTTAAATGGTAACAATTTAAATGCTATGGGTAAAATGTCTAATTGGAAAGATTCTAGTTTATTACAAAATAACATAATAGAATTAGATATTACAAAACAACCAAATATAATTGATCCTATATTTTGTGCAGAAAAAGGTATATCTACTAATGGTATATCAAATACTGTAGAGATTCCTAATATTAATATTTTAAATGAAGTACATGGATTTTTATTAATGAAATCTGTTGGTATTGATTTAGAGTCCCATATGATAATCGGAAATACTCAAATATTGGAAGATCGTTGGGCATTAGGATTTAAGGCAGGAGATTTATATTATACAATAGGAACAGGTGAAGATAGTTCTTCTATAGGATATGCTAATACATTAAATGAATGGAAACTCGTTGAATTTTGGTTTGCTAATAAAACAATGGGATTAAAAATTAATAATCAATTAATAGGAGTTTCTCCTATTAATAGAAATATTATTGGTAATTTTAATTCTAAAACTTTCATGTTTTCGAATTCAGGTGTGATGGATTTTTTACCATGCAACTTTGCGGAAATAATGATATGGAAAAAACAATTAACGGATAAACAAAGAGAATTCGTTATTAATTATTATTCTACTAAGTATCAGATATTTTAAACTGTAACTTTTATTTATGGATAAATATAAATATAAATTATACCCTCTACATGACTTTAATAGGACAAATTCAACTGTTAATAACTACAACAAAAGATGAAAAGATAAAATCTTTATGTGAAGATTTTTTACATAAATTTGATTCAGGTGAATTAAAAGCTTCTGAAATTAAAACAGATTTATTATCTATTTTATCTAATAGTGAAGATTATGCATCTCAAAAGATGTTACATACTCTAAGAATGATTGATCTTAAAGAAAACTTATTATTCTTAATATCATCTGCAAAAGAAAAAATTCAGAATCCCAGTATATCTGATGCTTACGATATAGCAAAAGAGCTTGCAAATGAATCTTCTGAAATTAAAGAATCTCTAACATCATTAGAAAATTCTTATTTAAAAGAATTATCTGCTCTAATTTTATTAGAAAAAGTTAGATCTAATGCACATATAATCGAAAAATCTATTTACGAAAATGTTATAGATTCTTTAGAATCTTATATTTCTATTGGATTTACTGAATCTGATTTAATTGAAATTTCTGATAAAATAGCATCTAAAGTATACGAAGCAAGAAATATCTCAACTAAATTATCTGCAAAATTAGTTGGAGAAGAAAAAGCTAATAAATCTTTATTAGAATCTTTTACTTTAACTAATTTAGTTTCTCCTGTATATTCAGAAAATGCAAATGAATTTATTATATTTGATTCTGGTAAATATTTTAAAGTTAACGAAAATTCTGTTAAATCATTATCTCAACCAGAAGTTTTAGCATTACCTAATAGATGGAGACAATTTACTGCAATATTTGGTTCAGTAAATACTAAAATTTATGAAGATAGAATTATTTATAATAGAAATAGAAATTTTGGTACTGATGTAATTGAATTATTATTAAATGGAGAAATATTTATTAATGGTATTTTAACTGAAGCTAAAGATGTTCGTAGATCATTAGGTGCTCATTTATTAGAAAACGACACCGAATTACATAAAGCTATGTTATTAATAGAACATAGAAATTTTATTTATAACTTTACTGAAATCAAAAAATTGACAACATCTTTAAGTTCTGAAGTTGATATGTTAATTGTTAATTTAAATGAAAGTTTTTCTATTGTCAAGAATTCAATTTCTTCTTCAGTAGTATATCCAAATTCAAATGAAAGAGTATTATCTGAATTGTTAAAGAATTTTTATGGTTTTTCAATAAATGAATCTGATGTATCATCATTCTTAAATGCTTCTAATATTAATGAAGAATTGTTTGAATCTATTTCATTAAAAAATTATGAAAAGAATTCATTAACAATCAAAAAAATAGTTTCGCCTGCGATAGTAAACGAAAATTCTACTATTGTTTTTGTAAAAGGAACATCTTATGAAATAACAAATACTTCTGTTAACAAAACTAATATATCTGAATCATTTAAAACATTATGTAATACTTTTCAATTACCTAATGTTAAAATAGAAGGTTCTGATATAGTTTATTATATCGATAAAAATAAAGTTAATAGTAGAGTAGTTATAAATGAATCTGGTATATCAATTAATAACAAAATTATTGATGCTTCTAATTTAGATTTAGTTATACAAGAAGGCTCATGGTCTATCAAAGAAGATTCTACTAACATTAAAACTATTGCAAATAATATAAATTCTATTGTTGAATTAGATACTACATGGGAATTAGGAATTAAGGAATCAGTAGATCATTCATGGATAGTATTTAAAGTAGGAGATTCTTATTTTGTAGATAAAAATGGTTCAATGAAAACTTATTCACCATCAGAATTAAGTGAATCAATTAAATCTATATTTAATGTTGACTTGTCAGCATCAGTTAACGAGTCTCTTCAATTTGTGTCTACTCCAATTTTAAATAAAAAACCTGGGTTTATTGAATCTGAAGCTAGAAAACAACTAATTTCTGGAAAATTAGGTTTAGTTGAATCTATAACACGATTTAAGAAGAAACCTTGGTTTAGTAATCCACAAGTTTATTATTTAGCTAATTCTATTGAAACTGGTAAATTTATAAATGAAATTTCTATTTTAGAATCTTGGTTAAATGTCCTTAAACACTATGAATTTGATATGGATGTTAAGGAAGATATTAAGTATTATGATAAATTAAAAACTTCTTTTACTAAAGAATTTGCAGTTTTAGAAACTATTAATGATATTTTAACTGGTTCACAAGCTGATTTCTTTTCTGATTGGACTAATTTAGTTAAAGAAGCTTTAACTAATGATGAAACATTAGAAAGTATACTAAAAATTAACAGTAAGTGGGAATTTAACAAATCTATTAAATCATTAAGTGAAAAACTTTTAAATATTAAAGGTACAACATTTAATATTAAATCTGTTAATGAATCTATTGCAGTAGAAAATGTAGTTTCACCTGTAGCATTTAGTAAAGATGATGCTAATATCACATATTTCTATAATGCACCAAATTTCTATAAATTTGATAAATCAACTTCGGAAATTGAAAAAATTGGTGAAGATTTTGCTAAAGATATTTCTATAGAATGGTATAATTTATGTTTATTATTAGCAAGTGACAGCTTTACTATATCAGATGATCAGATAGGCATGTTCTTAGATGATAATAAAATATCCTTTGATTTAAAATCTAATAAAGTTAAAGCAAATGATGAAGTTATTTATCCAACTGAATTAGAAAATGGAGAAGAATCTGAGGAGTTAAGCTCAGAAGAAGAAGAACAATATTTAGGTGAAGCTCTTATTAAATCTGGTCTATTTAAGTATGAAAAATTAAATTTAATTCCTGCCCTATGTAAACTTTATGAAAATAGAGAAAATATAGTTGAAATAGATTTTGTTAAAAACTTCAAAAATAAATTAAGAAATAATTCTTCTATAAGTATTTTTACAATAAATGAAAAACTTTATATTAATACTTATAGTTTAATGGAAAAACTTAATAAATTTGAACCTACAACTGCATCATATTTAAGAAGTCATGTAAATAAAATGTTTGGTGTTGATATTTCAAGATCATTAATATCATATTTACAAAAAGAAAATACTGAAATTACTTCATTAAACGAATCTAAGAATTTTACAATATTAAAGATTTCTAAATATCAAGCTCAATATAATAAAATAGAAAATGCAATATCTAATGATATTTTGTTATATGATTCAATTGAATTATTAGAAGCTAAACAATTATTAATCTCTGAAATAGAAAAACTTAAAGTAAATGTTAAAATTTATGATCAAAAAATCATAAGAATATTTGAAAATTCTATTTTTGCTATAGGAGATAAAGTAAAAATAGTTTCTACAGGTTTATTAGGTTCTATTACTGGAAAAGATGAAAATACCGGAAAATTTATTGTAATAGATTCATCTAGTAAATCAAATACATATTCATTAAGTGAATTGGAAGATTTAGAAATGGAATTAGCAAATAACATCGAAAAAAATACAGCCGATTATATTAGTCCTGAAGAATCTATTGACACATTTAAAGTCATCTTAGTATCTGATGTTGATGAAGTTCCTACAGGAACAGAAGTTTCTATTTTACCAGAAGATTATACAAAAATAGGTGATGATGATAATATTGATTTTACATTTAATGGTAAAATCTATAATACAATAAAAAGAAATTTAGCTATAGTTAATTCTGAAGTTAAAAAAGTTATAGAAGATTCTGTAAAAGAATAATAAATATTTTTAATTTTTTAACAAAAGAACGACTCTGATAAAGGGTCGTTCTTTTGTAACTTATACAATAATTTAATTATAAATGTTGTAATTAAACCAGATAAAATGGAAAATAATATATATGAATGAGTCATCACGTAAAGAATGCAGATCTTGTAAGAGAAATTATCAAATCAAAAGAAAAAAATGAATTAACACCATCTGCTTTAGTAATGTTGTTAAAAATGGTTAAAAAAATAGGTGGTAATTTTACTTATTATGATCCAATGGATAGAGATGATTGTGAACAGGCTGCTGTAGAGGATATTTTAAAATATTGGAGAGGATTTAAACCTGAATTATCTACTAATGCATTTTCATACTATACTCAATTAATCAAAAACGGTTTTGCGAAAGGTTGGAAACAATTACATAAAATCAAACAAAAAGATGTTGTCTATATGAATAGTAATATCTGGAGCTTATAATCTTTTAATAAAAATTATGTCAAATATAATACAATCTGAAAATTTTAATGCTTATTTATATAGATCTGACCAAGTAGAATCATCTTATAATGATAAAATTAGATCAATAGAATTAGCATTTAACTCAATTACAATATCATTTACAATTGATAATACATTAGAAAATGCATTATATCAATTAATTAGTTGTAAAAGAGTATACTTAGAAATTGTGGATAATGATTCTAATATAATTTTTACATTATCTAATAAAAATATTGTATTTCAAAATTATACTATTAAAATGTCATATGAATCTAAAGGAAATAATATGATATTAAATATTATGTATATTTTTGAGTAAATCTGGTCCAAATAAAAAAGGTAAGTATCACACAGGATATTTTTCACCAAGAAATATTTCTAAATATATCGGAAATATAGAAAAGATTATTTATAGATCTGGTTGGGAATTTAAATTTATGATGTTTTGTGATAAAAATGATTCTATCTTAAAATGGTCATCTGAACCATTAAGAATACCTTATACATGTCCTGTTTCAAAAGATAAGTTTGGGAATCCAAAAAAAAGAGTATATTTAGTTGATTTTTGGTTAGAAGTTTTAACTGTAGATGGATCAATCAAAAAATATCTTATTGAAATAAAACCTCTACAACAATTAATTAAACCTAAACCTTTAATTGATAAAATTACCGAAAAAAAACTACAAAATTATAATACTGCTTTGGCAACTTGGTTAGTAAATAGAGAAAAGTTTTCTACTGCAACTAAATATTGTGATAGTATGGGTTGGAAATTTTCAGTTATTACACAAGAAAATCATCCTTGGTTAAATGTCTAAATTAATTATTCCTTCTGAAATTTATAAAAAGGAGATAAAAGAAGATAAAAATCCTATTAATTCATTTAAATTAAAAAAGGCATTTTTAAAAACAAAATATTACCAAAATTTAGTAACTGTTAAATTCTTAACACCTTATTTTATGCCTGGAAATATTTATTATTTTAAATATAGTTCTTCTAAAGATTCTTATGATGCTGCACCTATGGTGTTATCTTTAGGTCAAATTAAAAATTCAAAGAATGAAATTTTAGAATACGGCATAAATTTAAACATGATACCTTTAAAATTTAAGGTAGTTATTTTAGATAGAATATTTAAATTATGTAAAAATTATCAAGATACTTTATCCGCTTCTAATAAAATTGGCTTAATTCCATTAGATAAAGATATTTTAGATGTTGTTTTAAAAAATACTGGTTGGGAAGGTGCTCTATTTAAGTGGAAATCTGGAAGAATAAATAATAAAATAGTAATTGAATACGTTGACTGGTATATATCTTTACATTGGATACCAGATGAATTAAAAAACATACAACTTTCTAATATTGAAAGTAACTATTTACAAAAAATGAGATTTGATAAATGAGTGGATTTATTGATAGAATGAATTTAGGTGGAATTGGTGATAAAATAAAATCATTATCTAATTTGGGAATGAATTATCAGGATATGATAATGAAAAATTCTAAAGCTGTCGGTGTTACTGAAGCTCAAATGAGACAAAAGAATATCTGGGACCAAAATCTAGGGTATGTTATGTCTTTTAGTGATATTGGGAAAAAAAATTATATTTCATATTACGATAAAGAATATCAAAATAAAAGAGAATACCTTAGAAGAATCTCTAGTAATTCTGAAATTGAATTAATATTAGAAACTATTTCGGATGAAGCAATTGTTTATGATGAATCTAATTTTTTCTGTTCGCCTTATCTTAAGGGAAATTGGGATGATAGAATCCAAGATGCATTAAAAAGTAATTTCAGAAGAATTTATGCTAATTTAAATTTTAATAATAGTCACAATGCATGGGGATTCTTTAAACAACTTTTAATAGATGGTGGTTTAGCATTTGAAAATGTTTGGGATGCTAAAGGTCAGAAAATAATAGGATTTAAAGAATTAGATTGGTCATCATTACGACCAGATATAGAAAAACAATCTGATGGTTCAATTGTTGCTATTTGGCATCAATATGAAAATCAACCAGGTTTATACAGAAAATTATATGAGCCTCACTTAACATATATATCATTTAGTAAAAGTAATTTATATGGTAAAGTTTCTTATGTTGAAAGATTAATTCGTTCATTTAATTTATTAAGAACTATGGAAAATTCAAGAGTTCTTTGGAATTTAATGAACTCTACTTATAGAATGAAAATGATTGTTCCAATAGGATCTAAATCTCCACAAAGAGCAAGAGAAAGTTTAGCAACATTGACTTCAACTTATAAAGAAGATATTGATTTAAATGAAGAATCTGGAGAACTTTTTGTTCAAGGTAAACCAGGAATTCAATTTTTTAAAAATTATATTATACCAAGTAAAAATGGAGAACAGGTTGAAGTAGATACAATGGAAACTACTGGACATGATTTATCTAACACTGATGCATTAAAATACTTTTCAAATAAATTAATTAGAGATTCAAGAGTTCCATTTAGTAGATTTGATACTGAAAGTGGAGGAGGATCTTTTACATTAAATGCTGAAGGTATACAAAGAGAAGAAATTAGATTCTTTAATTTCATTGTTAGGTTAAGATCTATATTTCAAGAAATAATTTTAAATCCTTTATATTGGCAAATGCTTGCAGATTTCCCTTCATTAAGAGGAGATTATAATTTTAGATCTCAATTAGGTATTGTATTTGAAAAACAAAACCGTTTTGATGAAATGAAAGATATCGAAACATTAACAAAACAGGCTGAATTTGTTACTAAAATGGCTGAATTTAAACAAGATTTAGGAGAAGGTGAAGAACAACTTTTACCTACTGAATGGTTAATGAAACGTTACATGACTCAAATGACATCTGATGATTGGGAAGATATTGAGAATTTTAAATTAAAATTAAAATTAAAAACTCAACAAACTTTTGTATCAGATCCATTAGAAGAAAAACCTAAGGATGAAGAAAAAACAAAAGAAGAGACTGAATAGTCTCTTCTTTTTTAATTAAATGAAATATCTTTTTTAATTACTAAAATAGAAATTCCTATATTATAAAATAAAAGTAATATCATAAGAATTGTTAATTGATTTGATGTTATTTCAATTTTTAAATAATCGAAATCTACAAAATCTCTTCTTTTCCATTGAGATGGTATGGTTTTTAATAATTCATTTGCTATATCATTAAATGTTAAATTTTGATTATCTATTAATGATTCAATATTCTTTTCTAATGTTGGCTTTTTCATCCAAGAAAAACATTTAATCCAAGTTATTTTATTTGTAACTGAATCTGTACCTACACAAATGAGAAATTCATTTTTATTTATACCTTCCCAATGTGATCTTTGTTTATATGCAGATTTTAAAGGCATATTTTTAAAGACTGCAACAAATGTTTTTATTTTAAATTGTGTTGCATATACACTATTAATATATTTAAATTTATTTTCAATTGAATCTACTAAAGTTATTCCTAACAAAGTTTTTTGATCATAATCCTTAATGTCAGGATAATTATAAACTTTCCATTTTTTAATTTCACTTTCATTTAAATCCTCTATTTTAAATAAACTATGAGAACACTGTATCTTATTTTCATATGTATTTTCTCTAGTAATAGATTTTGTAGTTTGTATAGTCTTTGGCCAATCGGTTTGATAACAGTCTCCGTCATATGAATGATAATGTCTATTCATATCAACAAATACTTTAGGTTTTTGATATGAATTTTGTAAATAATCATAATAAGATTTACTAATTTCAATTTCATTATGATTATTATCGATCATTGCCCAATATTCTCTATGGTTTTTAATATATGAACAATCCCTATAATGTGTTGTACAATGTCTGTGTTTACCATAACCTGTACATGTAGTATATGAACATGTTTTATGGATGTATTCATTCCATGGTTCATAATATTTAATACTAACTACATATGATCCTAAATATTCTGTATCTTGTACTCTTGAAGTTACAAAAATGTAATTCATTGCTAATATAAATAGTAAGCTAGGTACAAGTACAATAGAGTATTCTAAAATATTAACATCTTTTCTATAAAAACATAATAGAATAATAATTGTTAATATTGGTATTAATAATGTAAACCAAATCATATGTAGTTAGTTTTTAAAATTATTTTTTAGTTGAATCTGCTACAGGTTTATTAAATAATTCAAAATCATTTTCTTCTCCTGTTGAATAGGCTTCATTTGTTCTACTTGATTTAATTACTATAATTTTTATAGGAGTTGTATTTGAAATAAACCATTTACCTGGAATTTGAGAAATCATAATATCATGTTGAACTCCCATATCAATAAGAACTTCTTGTTCATTAATAAAAGATTGTCTTTCTATTTCAATGCTCCTCATTAAATCTTTGTATAAGGAGACATCAAATGATGGATTTTGTTCTTGTACCCATTTCATAAGACTACCGTCGCCTTTCGAATATCGTCCTGCAATCAGTGCGGGAAATATTTCAGCAAAAGCATTTTTGTATTGGTCAGTAACAGAGGCCTTACTTTTTAAAACTTTCCACATATTATCAAAAATAGCTTCTGTCTTTTGTTTTTGACCTTCAACCTGCTTTCGTAAGGCAATTTCACTATTATTGTAATTTACATACATCATAAAGATTGAACCTGCTCCAATTAATAAAATGCATAATAATACTATAGCAATTATATTTTTCATGTTTTTAAAATTTAATTAGTTTTAAATTATTTTCGGTTATCAATAACTACATAAATAGTATCAATAACTTTACCAGAAGTATTATTTTCAGATTTACCATTAAATGCATTTCCGAAGTTTTTTTCTAATACTTCACATTTTTCAATAAAGTGACTAGTTTCTCCTCTATTATGGAACCAGTTTTTTCCTTTAGTTTCATGATAAACTAACTTAACCTTCCAGCCATATTGTGCTGCACTATCGATAGTTGCAACTAATTTAGGATCTTCGTTGTCGTTATCAATTGAAAAATCAAAGGGTACACTACTATTCATACCAGTCTGTGTGACATTTAAATGCCCCTCATGACTTTTATAAATAATTCCAGATTTAGAAAACTGCGTGACTACACCAATACGTTCACCATTAGCATAATTTTCAGAACAACTCGTTAAGACAATTGCTGAAATTAATAATAATAAAAACTTTTTCATTATTTCGTTTCTGTTTTAGAAGGTTTAACATTTTCTGAACTTTCATTAACTACCATATTAGATAGTCTTGTTCTCTCTTTTTTTGCACCTTGACTTGCTCCAAAAGTTTTATCTAATTGTGATAATCTTTCAGTTGGTGATAAATTCCTAGTTTTTTCATTTCTAAGAACTGCTTCATCTCTTTTTTGTGATCTGCTTTTCATAATTGTTTATTTAAATTGTTAATTGTATTTGTTTTGTAAAATTTTTGTATATGTTCTTTAATTTCTTCTTTGGTATATAGTCCCAGGTATTCTCTAAAGTCACTAAATATATTTAATATATATTCCTTATACCTAAATATAAATGATCCCAAATCACTTCCTGTTAATTCAGTGAGTTCTATGACAGTTGATCCTGTGAATTTTGAGTCTAATTCTTTATTTTTTAAGAAATTTTCCTTTAATTTAGTTATATTATCAATTAGATGAGATTCAGGAAAGAAGTCATTAATTTGTTGTAAATATTCTGACTCATTTTTCCATTCAAAATCATTTATATGAATCTTTTCGATATAGTCAACAAAACTGGTATAATTTACTCTTTTTCTATTACGAGTTCTATTCGTATGATTTAGATTTTCAAATGCAAATATTTTAGATGAAAAATATTTAGAAGATAATACAAAATCAAAAATTTCCTGTGTTGTATTAAAGCCTAATAGGAATCTATTGTATGAATATCCTAAAAAATCATAAATTTTTTGTGGATCCTTTGATACTTCAATTCTTTTCTTTAATACTCCATGATGAGATCTAATCACGTAATGTAATCCTTCAACACCTAATTTTAAACCAAATGCATTAGCAACCCGACCTACAAGATTATTAAGATCATTAGCTGCAAAGAAAAATTCAGTAGTTTCAATACAATCATCTTTAGCAAAAATTAAATCTACTTGAAAGTTTTTATATTCAAATGAAATTGTATAATCGTTTTTATAGGTTTCTTTAGTTTGGAAAAGTTCCTTTAAATTTTCTCTGACTTGATCCCATGAAATTAATTCTGATCTCTTTAAAATTAAATCTAAATCACCAAATGTTTCTTTATCTCTATAATATTTTAAGGGAGATATATAACTATATTTTGTATATAATTTATCAATAACATCTTTTGTATATGGTTCAAACTCATTTTTAGTTAATCGTATTAAAGGTATTGATTTTAAAGCATTTCCTCCCATAGTTTTTATTTTTACAAATATATAAATGAAATATGATTTATTAAAATTCCTATCTTATTTTATTTGATTTTATTTCATTATGTAATTTACACATAGTTTGATAATTAGATATATGATTTTTACCGCCTTTTGATTTTGGATGTACATGATCAATTGTTATCATATTTAATTCACCTAATTCATCATGTGCATATAAATCTAAATGTAAACCACCACCACCATCTATTGATAATGCAAAATGGTGATCAGACATAGTACATTTTTCACATACACATTGAATGCCAGTAGTTTTAAAAATTAGTGCTCTTCGTAGTTTTACTAAATACTCACCATCTTGAAAATAAGGATTCTTATTCTTCTTTCCATATACTAATTGTGAGTCATCTTCTAATATAGAAAATATTTTCTCTAAAGTATATGTTTTTAGAATTTTGTATTTATGTAATTTAGAAGGTATGTTTCTTTTAGGTTTCATGTTACAAATCTATAAAAAATTATTGTAACATGAAACCTCCAGACTATTTTTAATTACTAAGTTGATTAAATACTAGAGGATCTTTTGCTTCAGGACCCCATGCAGTAACAACATGAAATAATTTTAAATCATTTGCAATTTCATTATCTAAAAATAATGGCGATAATATAATTGGATCTTCTATCTTTGTTGGTTTTACATAAGTAAATTTAGGAGCTAAAGAAGAATTATAAAATAATTCTTTACCTATAATAAATCTATTTATAGTCGAAAACATTTTTATTGGAGCACATACATAAAACTGTAATGGAACATCATATCTATTATGAGATAATCCACTTAAATTATTTTTAATCTTTTGGGAGCATATAGGATACTTACTATCAAAATTACCATTGATATTTTTATCACTAACACTTCTTTTATAATTTAAAAGATGCTTAGCATTGTCTTCAGGTAAAATATCTGTATAATTTTCACTCGGCGCAATATACAAATCATATTTTTCGAGGATAGTAATTATCTGAGAATATGAAATAATCTTATAAGGATACTTTAATCTGATATTATTTAATTTTGATATTAAATCTGAAGTTTTTGAAATTTCTCTATTAAGAGAAGATTTATCTGATTTAATACTAACTAATTTAACTATAGTAGAACTATTTCTAAAATTTACTGATAAATCAGAATAATCTATAGTTTTAATAGTAGGATTATTTAACTCATTATTTAAATCTGATATATGTTTTTTTAATATTAAATCTGCATCTGAGAATGCCTGATCAAATTCTTCGTGTATTTGATCTACAATACTCATTTTTAGGACAATTTGTGAGTTTTCCATAAGGTTTCTGATTTTTTAATTGTATTTTGATAATCGATATTATATTGTTTTAATAAGACATCTCTTTCCCGCAATTTATTAAAATATGTACATACAGTTGTAGTAATTCCATATATTGAGATGTCATCATTTTCATTTGACAATGAAACACAAGTAATTACATATAATATAAGTGGTATAATTGAAAAATAACATATTTGTAAACATAAAATACAGACTAATGTAAATATACAAAATTGTGTAATTATAAGTAAAGGAAAAACAATTAAACTGTATTTTGAAATTTTATTTTGATTTTGTCCGATCGATAATAATTGTGTAATTAAAAATATTAACATCATAAGAAAATAAATCCACCCAATTAATAATGCTAAATCTTCTGCTCTTTTTAGCATAGTATCACTATAAAAAATACTAGTTTTCATTAGCATTATACCTAATTCTTTTATCATAACATTAAAGTTTTACAAATATAAACATTAATATCAAATTAAAAATAAATATTAAAAATGTTTTATGTCAAAAAAATTAGAAGACATCAATAAAAATAAATTTTCTGAAGCTGATAGGTTAGAAGAAGGTGAGTTATTAGGTGAAAAAATGAAAAAAGATGCATTTAAGAAGCTTAACTTAAATTCAAATGGAATTAATGAAGGTATGATTAAAAATGATTATTCTGATTTAGAAAGGTTGTAACATTAAATATTGATATTTTATAATTAATATGCCAATATCAAATGTTAAAATATGTGAAGGTTTGTTAAAGAAAGTGCAAATTGCAAAATCTTCTGATGAATTAGAAACATATTTAAAATTAAAATCTATTACAGTTACTGGGAATATTTTCAAAAAAAATATTATAGTATATGTAATGAAGTCATTAGAGTGTTCTAGAATTACTGCATATCGTAAAATAAATTCTCTGACAAATAAAGGTTTTAGTTATAAAAATGATAAAGGCGATTTAATATTAAACAGTTACGATAAAATTTTTAAAATGTTCGGCTTTAGTAAAGATGATGATAATTTGATAGTATTTAAAGTACCTTCAGCTGATCCTCTAGCAATAGCTGCACAAATAGAATTTTCACGTAATTTAAAACAGCAGGAATTTATAGTTTACAAACATCATGTTTTGCAAAAATACGGCTGCACAGAAAAAACTAGCAAGAGCATTATTCGTAAAGTTAGAAAAATTGAATCTAAAAAATACAATAATTATAACGAAATGAATAGTCAAGTACAGCGAGCCGTTGCAAATAATGATGTAAAAAATTTAACAAATTCCTCAATTAATTACGATATTACAATATCTTCTCAACTAGCATCTAAATTATTAGGTTACAAATCTAAGAGTTCTGGGTGGAAAAAATTAAAGGAACTCCAAGCAAAAGGACTTCTTAAAATTGAAAAGAGAGATGATATATGCACTAATTTAAAAATAGACAAATATAGTCTTTCTCAATTACAATTTGAATCTAAAAGATACTGTTATTGTAATTCTAAAGGATATTTGTTTATTAGATCATCTAATAAAGTTACAATTGAATAATTATATTTTTTTGTATCATACAAAAAACATACTAGCTAGCAAGAGACTGTTTAGCATAAGATATCTTATTGTAGATCATTGTCTTAGTACTTCAAGTAACTGTAAACAAGATTTTTAGTAAGACTCATATTTAAATTTTAATTATGTATAACCAAAATCAGATAAAACCTGTATTACTCTCAAAAGAAGATTTTTTAAATGAAATCTCTTATTCTACTAATTTATTAGAATGGTCTAAAAATGATCCTATTAAAGAATTAAAATCAGATAATCTCTTTATAATATTAGCAGGAGCTCCAGGTTCTGGTAAAAGTTATTTTATCAAAGATTTTTTAATGAAATATAAAAGTTTTAAAGTATTTGATCCAGATGAAATAAATGCCAGAAGAAATAAATTTAAAGGCTCAGATAATGTACATTCACATATTTCTGGTAATACAGAATTAGTTAAAAAATATTTAAAGAATTCTCTTATGAGTGATGAAAGAGATTCTCATTTTATATATGACACTACAGGATCAGATATAAATGGAGTAAAAGAAATTACAGAGATTGCAGGTGACTCTGGTTATAATGTATTAGTAATACTATTATATAGAAATTTTAGTAGTGCTATGAGCTCCATTATATCACGAGGTAAATCTATAGGCAGAACAGTTGATGATGTATATTTTAAACAGGTTTATAGTAAATTGAAATCTAATTGGAAAGAATTATCTAATTTAGGTGCAGATCAATTTTATTTAGTAACATTAGATAATACAGATTATAATTTTTGGAAAGTAGACAATAACGGTTATTTAAAAAGAGATAAGAAAGGTGAATGGCTAAAAGTCGAAGATCCTCAAATCTATATGGATGTAAATGAATCCAGATCTAAAAATGTTTCAAAAGAAATTATATTAGAAGAATTAAAAAGTTGTTCAGATTATCTAAGTATTCCTGCTGAAGAAAGAACTCTTCTATATAGAGGTAAAGAAATAAAAGAACCTTATCAAATAATTGATCCAAAATCTAAAATTAGAGTTGGTAAAGGTCAACATAATAAAGATTATTTTAATGCACTAACTGATGTTGCTCTAGATAAATTAAATTTACCTAGAAGAGATCAATCTCTAATTGTAACAACTGACAAACATACTGCAAGAGATTACGGAGATATTTATATTGTGATTCCTAAAAATGGAGCAAGATTTGTTGTTTGTCCTGATTCTGATTTTTGGTTATGTTTTTCTGATCTATTAGAAGATTTAACTGTTGGAGGCCTTAATATTGAATTAGAAGATTCTGCTAAAAAATTAAGAATCAAAAATCCTGATTATAAGATCGTAATAGATAAATTAGGTGAAGCTTTTTTAGAAGGCAAATATATTTTTATGAATGATGATGAAATATTGAAGGATTTTAAATTTGGTAAATTATCAGATTTCTTAATTTCAAATATTGAAAATATTATTAAAGAATGGCACGTAATAGAAGCTAAAGATTTAAA
>Ga0326734_1000133_pt1 | contig 22023 bp, 39 predicted proteins | sample 15_GP2_1315_FD_207944 | JGI IMG/M metagenome (GOLD analysis project Ga0326734, IMG submission 207944) | Glacier ice microbial communities from Ngari, Tibet, China - 15_GP2_131.5 | ecosystem: Environmental > Aquatic > Freshwater > Ice > Glacier | place: China: Ngari, Tibet | collected 2018-07-18 | reverse complement strand
CTTTAATTTTATCGTCAACACTATTAAAAGTATTAACTACAATCCTAAAAATAACTAAAGGTACTAGAAATAAAATTGACCCTACATATTTCCAAAAATAAGGACAAACTACTTTATAAGTGTTACTTGGGTTAACATCCCAAAGCCAATTATAAAACTTAACCCAAGGTCCATTCCTTTTAAACTCATACAATTTATTCATAATTTTAATTTAATTTATTTATACAAAGATAAACTTTTTTTTTAATTTATTTACATTTTAACTAAAAAAAACCCCTTTAAGGGGTTTTTTTATTATTTCAATAGAATGACAGTAGTTCGTCGATTCTTAGCCCTACCCTGAGTAGTTGAGTTATCACCTATTGGTTTATCAGAACCATATCCAGTAACCTCTTGTATTCTATTAGAAGCTAATCCTTTTCGAATTAAATAATCTTTAATTGTATAAGCTCTTTTCTCAGAAAGACTTTTATTAATTGTAGCATCACCAGTTGAATCCGTGTGACCTTCCAAGATAACTTTAGTATCTTCCGCTTGACTTAATAAATTGTATATCTTATCTAAATCAGCATTAGATGAACTTAATACATCCGCAGAACCAACATTGAAATTAATACTCCAATCCCCTTTTGCAATAACATCTGTTGCCGTTTTAGAATAATCTTTTACATATGTATCACCAGTTTCTTTGCTGCCCATATTAATATTCTGAAGGTAGCTTAAATTAACCGCTTTATCAAATGGTGTTACTTCATCAACATTTGAATTAAAGTTAAAAGGATTCAATTCCACAAGATATTTTGTTACTTGCTCATAAACCGCTTTATAACGACTTACTCCATCATTACCTAACCCGTAGTATTGTTTCGCATCAGCTAAGTTAAACACTCTAGATCCACCAACACTATATTTAATACCGTTTTTCTCACCAGTTTGACCTCTAAACATTTTATACCAATATTCTGGAGTTTCAATACCATAAGTAGTTGATACTGCTTCTGAAGCGCTAACTCTCCACTCATCAAACAACTTCATTTGGTTTGCAGCCTCATAAGTCGCTTTTAACATATTGGTAACAATACTTGGGTTTTTATCAGCCCATTCTTTTACAACAATTAAAGTTGCTGGCATTTGATTATTAAATTCTTTGGTTGATACAATGTCAGTAAAACCACTCAACTCATCAAACACTTTTTTATCGCCAGGGGTCCAAGTAGCGCACCCATCAATTTTTCGTTTTAAAACATTACCAGTTAATTTACCATCTTTAATTTCTTTTAAATCAACAGTTAAATTACCTTTTTGAGATTTAATCAATTCTTCAGCAGATTTCATATAATCATCATTTTCAGATGGATAAAAATTAACTGCATTTGGATCATATGTAGTGAAATCTGGATTAACTTTTAATCCATTAGCAAAACAAAAATTAAGAGTTGTTACCCAGTCACCATCACCAACCACTACTGATATAACTGAACCTAACATTGATTTAGGGTTAGTTTTCCACTCCATTGGTCCAATCAACTTATCTTCACCATATGAGATACCAACTGCACCTACAACTTGAAGATGATACTTATCTTTACCAAATTTATCATCTAAAGATTTCTGAGTTGTTGAGATATAAAATGGCGCTCCATCACCCATGATTATGATCCCAGCAACACTTTTAACTTCTTTACCTTTGTCATCAACTTGTTTAGTTTCTTTACCACTATCTAAATCAGTTACAAACTTGACTTGCATATTACGCAATTCTGATAGCCAGTCTTGTCTAATGATTTCAACATTAACACCGTTTTGCTCCATTAGAGACCCACTAGTTGTTTTTGGCCCACCATTAGCGGCAATAAAAGCTGATATTGCATTCCAAGCATAAACCCCAATTTTAGTTACTGGCTTACCAGCGACTGCATTTGAAATCTCCTTACTAGGTAAGGGTAGTTTTTCGGTATTCATTACGTTATCGATGTTTACACCATCTAACGCAATTGCATTACCAGTTACCGATTCGCTTACACCTAACCCTGGTTGCCATATATAGATCCCAACGGCTACTACGATAAGGATAAGACCTAAAATTAAACCTTTTGCTAATTTACTTAGCTTTACACCGTTTGACGGTTTTACTCCCATAACTGGGTTGTTTGTTGAAAAATTTTCCATTTAATTTACTTTTTATTTAAAGTTATTTTTTTAATTCTTTTCAAAGATATGGTGAATTATTGAATCCACCAAATCTTTTCCTATTTTTTTTAAAATTAGTCTAATAAACTAGAAAAACTAGTTTTATTAGGTTGATCTTTATCAGTTAATTTGTAATCTTCACTTTTGTAAGCTTTAGCTGATGGGACAACTGAAGCCCCAGTTCTAATATCATTTGCTAATTTATCAAGATTAGCGAACAACTCATCGTCATCAATTGAATATGATCCAGCTAACGAATTAATGTCGTTTAAGTTTGCTGAAGTAATAGCTAAATCGTTATTAATAGTATTCATAATTACTTGTGAAGCGTATTCAACATCAGCTTCTTTTGTAAAGTACAGCGCTTCTTTAGCCGCATCAGTTACTGCTCTAGTTTTTCTAGCAAAATCATAATCATTTTTAAGGATAACTACCGTAGCATCAAAATCCAGTAATTTATTATCCATCATAACTTCCATCATATCTAATTTCTGGCCGAATTTTTTCATATCTCTACCTCTAAGGCCATATTTTGATACGAAATTTCTTGATTGATTATATTGAGACTCAAGACGACTACTACTAGATAAAAGTTTTCGTAAATCAAGCGTTTTTTCAATATATTCATCTTCACTTTTATATTCTTCACCTTTCTCAACTAATTTGGTTGCTAAATCAGTTTTAATATGTTCGGTTTTAATTTGAGTTTTATCAATTTGTGATTTAAACTCGTTAGCTTCATTTTGTGAAGTTAATGCGCCAGCTTCCATATCGCTCTGCATAGTACGAATATTTTGTCTAGTAATATTAAAAATTCGTTTATTCTCGATCATCTTAATCCTTTGTTTAGCAAAATAACCAAACGGATCGTTTTCAATTAGTCGTTTTGCTAAAAATTTTGAAAAAGCTTGCACATAATCAAGAAAGACTGGTGCTAGAAACCAAATGGTTATAATCGCCACTAAAGTTATCATCAATCCTAACACTAATTTAAGTGTTGCTAATAAAAATGGAATTGCGAAATAAAAGCCAATTAATAATAATCCAGCTAAAATTAATCTAAACGTCCCATTAATACCCTTCTCACCTTTTCTAAAGGAGTTTGTAACAGCCATAATTTGGCTATCATCATAATTTTTAAAAATTGGCAAATCCATCATTTTGGCAGCCCCAGTACTTTTTTCCATAATTTTTATTTTCAAGTTATAGTGCAAATGTAATACATTTTTATTAACCCACACTAATTATTTTAATTTATTTTTTTAGATTTAAAAAATTGTTAAATTTATCTATTCTATCAGAAATCCATAATTTAAACCCTTTGAATTTGTTATTATCACAAATCCAAAAAATAGTGAACATAACGCTAGTAATAGCTAAGATAAAAACGCCTAAGAAAGATACAAAAAGAAAAGGTTTCGGCGTATCACTATCAAACATATACGCACATAAAAATAATGAATGGAGTAATAAAATACCAATACAAAAATCCTTAAAATCCGATTGGAACCAAATAAATCCAATTATTATTTCAACTAGAATAACTAACGAATTCCAGAAAATTTCACTATTTTTCATTAGTTTTTTAATTCAATTAAATATTTAATAGTACACTGAGCAGCATCATAAATAATCAACTCATCCTTACGTAAGGATGCCCCTTTATGTGCGTAGACTGAATCATAACCATCAGCTTTTACCCGTTTACTTATACTGCTTGATGTATGATCATGTTTATAAGCATGTAGTTGATTACCTAAATGCGTATCGAAAAGACCTAAATAAGTATAGCTTGCACCACCACCACCAGCCCAACGACCGCCATCAGTATAACCCATTGATTTATCGGCATCATTAGCAAAGTAAACTCCGTCATCCCACATTGATCCGTTATACCCAGCACCAGTCGGTCTAATCATTAAACCAGTTTGAGTAATATTAAACCAGTTTGCATTCCTAGATCCGTGGAACAACAATTCACTAAATTTATTCTTAGCTTTTGATAGTTTTGAATCAAACTTCGGTTGCGTTTTTTTATTAACCACAGCATAAACACGATGTAACTTACGAGAATGCCCCTCTAACATAGTTTTAACTATATTAATCACTTTTTGGTCCGTAACATGTTCTGCTGTTATCCCCATTTGATCCAAAATAGTAAAACTAGATTTTGGTATAGAATCATCAGCATTTTCATTAGCTTTATTTAATTCTTTTTGCTTCTTAATCAATTCAACTTGCCCAGCCATTGTATCCAGAGTTGATTGTTCTTTATTCAAGAAAGCTAAAGCTTTATCCAAATCGTCAGATGTTTTAATTTCTTCCAATAGATAATACTTAACATTATCCATTCTTCTTGGGATAATAGTATATAACTTTAAAAGTAAGCTATTCAATTCAACCTTATCTACCCCAATTGTAGTCATTTGAGTCACTAAAGACAATATTTCTTGAGCTCCATTTACTTGAGCCTCAGAAACTGAATCTTGATTTACTTTATAGTTTTGTTGGATAGTTTTATTAGCAAAATCAGATAATCTTTGAATCAATTCTCTAACAATTGAGTCTGGAATCACATCGATTAGTGTATTCCCAGAGTTAGCTTTAACATCGCTAGTAGTTGGTTCCGCAATAAATTCAGTAACATCAGTATAACCTTTAGACTTACCAAGTTTAGCTTTATAAACACTTTCCCATTTAGATCTGTCTTTATATTCAGTCACCATATTTCTCCCAACTCTTCCATATTCACATTTTATTCTACCATCTGGGAGTTCTTCCATAGTATAGATTTTATTGGAATTATCCGTTTTTCCATTATCAACAGAGACATGGATTAGTTTGGCATACCTTAAATTACCTTCTTTTGTTATCATTAGTTAAATGTATAAGTGATCGCTGGAGTTAAATAATCAATTTTATCAAAATTACTATATGTTATTCCATAAGTAATATTCTTAACAGTATATAAAAGGCCGCTTCCATACTCAATGAAAGCATGTGGCGTATCAATATATTTCCCCCACCCAAATATTAATGTCCCAGTTAATGATCCTATTGGTAAAGAACCAGTGATTTTTGGTTCAAAGTAATAATTTGAGATTGAATCCGAAGAATAGTTAAAATTCTGACGACCTACTACTAAGCCTAACGATATGTTTTCTTTACTCATACCAACCTCGATAGATGGATAGGCTTCATTTATAAAATCACTACCACTAGCTAAAGATAAACCAACAGAAACGTATGGTTTAAATTTTTGTGGTGTAACAATTGAATCCGTTTGTTTTAGGATTGTTGAATGTTTTTGTGCGAACCCTAATATAGGTAATAAAATAAGCATTAGTGTAATAATTCTCTTCATTTTAATTTTTGTTATTTATTTTTTATTTAATTATAAATTTTCATAATTCCTTCTAGATTGACAAGTAGGACATAAAGTAGCGTATTCAATTTGATCATTACCCCAATGCCATTCCCAATCTGCACCATTACATGAACCACAATCATCACAATCATCACCTGATTTTATGATTGGAGTTAAAGAATCAATAATAATTCTAGCTGCATTGTTTGAAGCAAAGGACCCATCGCTATGCCTAATTTCTAAAGGCGATTCACATTCAATCACCCACCCGTTTTCAGCTAAAATTTTATCCATTAATTATTTAATTTCATTTTTAAGACCTTTGGCCCCTAAATCAATTTCAAAACATTCATCAAAAGAATTAGCTTCTAATTTATCATCACGTAATTCTTTTAAAACTGGGTAAAGAACTGAATTACCACCACTTTTATTACTTGATAAACCGTTACATTTTACTTTAGCAATAGTCCCTAATAATTTATCTTGGTTTTCAGTAATAAAAGCCATTTGAGCTTCTTTAATACCTTGAGCGTTTGCAGTTAATTTACCGCATGAACTTTCACAAGCAACACTTGAGATAACAAATTCGTTTTTAGTACCAACGCCACCATAATTAAATCCAACGATCTTCAAATCAAGATCAAATTCAACTTTCATTTTTATTTGGTAAGTTGGTTTACCATTCTTCCAAACACCATCGAATGATTTCAATACTGTACCTTCTTCACCACGTTCTAATGCTTCAACGAAATGAGCAATAGCTTCTTCATATGAAGCAACAATTTTATACTCAACAATTTCGATTGATGTGAAATCACTTGTAATGGTATTAATTAATTTATTTAATCTATCCATTCTACCAATTGATGACACTTTAGCAAAATAATCATCAACACTCAAGATATCCCAAACTTTAATTTTGATTAAATTAAGGGCTTTTTCAATTGTCATGTGTTCTTCTTCAAAAGCTTTAATTTTCTTATCGCTTTCAGCTTTAGTTCTAGAATCCATTTTTGAATGGATATCAATAAGAGACATGATAATACCATTACTCTCATGTCTTGGTACACCTTCCATTACTAGTTCACCATTTAAAACACAATCATCTAACTTTGCAAACTCAGTTAATAATGTACATTCACCCAATATAGTTGGTTCACCTTGTCTAGATTCTAATTCGACTTCACCACCTCTAACAATTACATTACAGTAACGTCCATCAGCTTTAATTTCAGATATCCCTAAATTTAAATTAGTAACTTTTTTTGATTTAGGGTCAAAAAAGATATTCTTAGCTTTATCTGGATCAAAAGGAACACAACCCATATATGGTGTTTTTTCAACTAACGATGGAAAAACTTTGTTGATGATTGTTGCACCCATACCTATTTTTAGGTCTTTCTCAATAATACGTATGATCACATACGCATTGTCATCTGAAATACCACTAAGTAATACTTGTAACCATTTTGTCGCTTCATGACCAGTAAAATATCTGGTACTCAATTTATCTAACCCATCCAAAGCCCATTCTAGGTTTTGAGGTTGGTCATTATCAGCGGTATACTCTGGAATTTGTTTGATATAGAATTTAACTCTTTTAGATTTTGCTAAGTATAAAACGCGCTCCAATAATTTATTATCAGCATAACTCCCTAAAATCTTCTCTTTTAGTTTTGTTGAACTTTCCGAAGCAATTTCATCTAATATTTTTTTAATTTCCATGTTTATGTTTTTAATTTGATTGTAAAAGTAATACTATTTTATTTACCAACAAAATTTATTTTACATTATTTTATGTGTCCGATATTCATTTCTTTTCCCTCTATATTCAATTCGGCCATTGATGTCGCATTTAAGGTAAACTTCAGTATCATCAGATAGATTCATATCTAAAAACCTTTTACTACAATGTTCTAAATTTAACTCAGAAACAAGCATTCTTATAACAGTATAAGGGTAGTTTTTAATTTTTATGGTTTCAACTTTACGATCGCGAGTAATTGAAAATTCAGCGCTTCGCCTCTTTTTCTCTATGTTAAGTTTGAATTCAGTCAATTTATCTTTACCCCACATTCTTACTTGTTCTTGATAGTAAGACTCTTTTGTATGACGGGTCACACCTAAAATAAAAAATCCACAACAAGGCATAGTATTACACATAACCTTTACGCTATTCAACGGGGACCAAGCATTACACCACTTTGGTTTATCTTCAAGTTTTACTTTATTTTCCATTATTGTAAATTTAGATAAACTTTCTCGAACCCAGATGTTGATTTATTTAAATCAAAATTAGCAACAATGAAATCAATTACCTCTTGTGGATCAATTGAAGAATTGAACACAATATTTGGCCCATGATTATCCAACATAACACAATACAAATTACCGTATTTTCTCAATCCGTTGGATGTGTTTTCCCCACATTGATGGGAACCACATTCATATTCTCTTTGAGAAACCACTTGAATACCATTTAAATTATTTTCTCTTAATGGACAATGAAAATGAACTATAGAATCACAATCATCTAAACCACCAAAAATTATTCTTTGGGATTGTCCACCAACAGATGGTTTGGCCCCATAAGCAATTACATTATCATTTCCATCAGTTTTGACCAACACCATTCCATTATCTTTGATATTATTGAAATTGGTTTTACGAATAGAAGTTAGAAATTCATTATCACTTAATTTAGCCGCGAAATGACCCGTTGTAGCGCCATTAAATTCTTTATATGCGTTATTCGTCACACACCAGTTAATAACCGTTCTAAGAGCAGCTGGGACGCGTTCATCAGCCCATGGTATTGGTTTACCATCTACAACAGTTGATCTAGTGAAGGATAAGTGAGTTCTATAATATGCAATGTCAACTAATTCATCCAAACATTCGTCTCTAGTCATATCTTTACCATAAACACCTTCTTCTGGTGTAATAATAAAATTATTTCTGGTAACAATGTCGTTTGCCAACACAATATTAGCTGAACTTTTTTTCATCAAGTTTAACCCTTTACTGAATTGCTCTTGTGGAGTTGCATCGGCTGTAGTTTTAAAAGCAACCAAAAAAATATCTTTTCTTACTGCTCTAATTTTTCTCACTATTTTTTCAGATGGTGAAATATTTATTACTTCATTACCAGCCAAAGTCTCTAATCTTTTAGAATACTTCCCAGATGGAATATCTCCGATCACACCGTCAAAATCACATAATGCAACATTGAAGATGATACCTTTAACCGTATTATCATTAATTAATGAATCAACTAGTTCACTAACATCTTGGTTAGTAATTATTGTTGAATTTGAATCCGCCATTTTGGTTAGAATAAGTTCCACATCCATATGATCGAATCTTTTTCTAAATTTTTCAGCTAATTTAATAGCTGTTAGCCCGAAAGCTGGTGCTGCTAAAGCTAAATGCGCTCTTACATGGGAAAAAGTCCCACCACCAATAATAACAATTCTCTTTTTCATGATTTTTTTTTATTAAATTGTTCAAACTCAAACATTATAGACCTCAAAGTTAAATTAAACGTAGGCTCTTTATATTTAAAACCTATTTCTACTTGCTCATCATTTGATAAACTCATCCACCATTTTAAAGCTTTATTTTCAAAACTCTCTTTCTTTTTCATAATTTTAATTACATTGCTTTACAATTACCACAACACATTAGATGACAATCTGTACCCGTTCTTGGACATCGTTCAATAAGAGTTATTAGATTTGGGTCCGTAATTTCCTTGACTGAATAATTAAAAATAGATCTATAACGAATATCTTCTTCATCATTTGATTGAGCTTTACTAGCCTCATCAAAAGCTTTTGATTCATTTTCAGCATAAACTTTATAAGTTTTATTAAAAGTATCGTCACCATTAGAGGGATCAACCATTAACTGTAACTTTACCTTATATTTTTTCATAAATCTAAATATAAATTTTCACTAATTAATTCGGAATCCTCACCTCGATTAGAAACCTCAAAACCAAAAGCAATTTGATTCTGGTCGTAAGCTATGTTCCACCCCTCTTTTCGATTAACATATCGATTTTTAGAAGTTAAAAATCCTTGCTTACTGCGATCTGGTTCATCAGCTTCTTTTAATTCAGGTAACAACCCTCTTAAAGTAGCATAACAATCGCGATGCCTACGCCCAGCTATTATTATCCCATTATAATTAATAGCCGAACATAATATAAATTCTTTTATTATTATCTCATCTTCCATAATTATTTGATATTATCTCGAACCATTTCTATTGAAGAAATCAATTTATCTTTAGCCAGATCATTTGCTTGTAATTTACAATCAATTTCAACTAATTGTGGGGTGTACTTAACATCTAAAGTGCTTAATTGTGATTCCTTATCTGATAATTCTCTAGTTATTTTTTCTAAATCAATTTTTAGTATTTCAACTTGACTCACCAAAGAACTACCTTCACTACTTTTATTTGCGTTTATTGATTCTTTTTTAGCTTCACCTTCAGTTTTAAAATTAGTATGAACTTTACCAATTTCATCTAAATAAAATTTAGCTTGTGAAACTAATTTTTCTTTTGTTAATGTGGGGTCCATACTATTACCCATAGTAAACGCCATATCATACACTTGAGGATTTCTTGGGTCGATTTTCATAACCGACTGAAAGAATTCGAAGAAATCATATCCTGGTTGATTCAAAGAATTAAACCCTGTTTCATATTTTTCAAGAATTTTACTCATATGCGGTTCACAATTAGAACCAACACTAGTTACTGTTGGTGTGCTAAATGATGATGGTGTTGACTGAGGAAAATAAATTGTACCAGTTGGTGCTTGTTTTACCTCTTCAACTTTAGGAGTTTCTTTAGGTGTGTTTCCATCTTCAACTTTCTCAAATAATAAATCTTTCCAGCTCATTTTTTTTAGTTTTTAAATTAGTTTTCAAAGGTATTAATTATTTTTAGATTTACCTAATATTTTTAATGAAATTCTAGATTAAAAAGAAAACACCATAACACATACAAAAAAACCCCAATACCCAACAATGTTGCTAAATTCCAATACGTTTTTTTATCAATAATAGAGCATAAACCCCATAAACCGACTGATATCGCAAACGCTCTCCAATCCCAATAGTTTATATCAGATTTGTTCACACTAATCAGCATAGTTATTAACAATACCATAAAAATTTCAAGTATGAATAATACTTGTAACTCTTTAAATTTTTCAATAGAAAAGAAATTTTTCATAATTTTAATTTTTATTATTTAATCAAGAGATTTTCTGTAAATTCATGGTCTAATTATCTTGAAATAGCTTCGTCAAATATAAACTCCATTCTCTCAACCATTTCCTTTTTTAAATCCTTAAGAACTGTTAAAGGATTTTGATTATGAAAATACATTTGGTCTACTATAGCGTTTTTTGGTAATTCAAAACCTTCGCTTTTATATACCTTTCTCATTAATTCACCGACAAGACGTTCTCTATCTCCTTTATCTTCAGTTGTGACTTTTAATCTAATATTTATATACCCATCGTCAGATATAAAAAAATCTTGTTTTAATTCGTTTTCATTCATAATATTCATGTTATATTTATAAGTTGTGTTTTAACCACTGTTGCATAAAATCTAAAAATTCTAATCTTCGACTAAATGCTGCTACTTGGTCAGGATCATCTTTATAGTTTTGCCAAGCAATTGCGTTATTATCCATTTCCAATTTAATAGCTTCCACTAAATCAGTCTTTTGAAATTGTTGCCCCATTCTAAAACCTTTCAAAAAGTCTAATTCTGATTCGTAATATGGCTTACCATTATCCTCAATATACTCTTTAATATCTATTTTCTTTATCATTTTAATTTAAGGTTTAAATTAGTTCTCAAAGATATAAATAAAATACATATTACCCAAATAATTCTTAAATTATTTAAAACAAAAAACCCCTCGCTTACACGAAGGGTTTTATTACCATTTTTCATACTCAGTTAAATTCAAAGTAGTTTTAGCTAATTCACTATACACTTTAACTGTTTGCCCAATTCCACAATCTGAAAATGAGAATACATACTCACCATATTTCCCATAAATAGTTTTTATGGCTTCTTTCCAAGCATTAAGTTTAACTACTTGATCTTCATCAATTTCAAAATTCATAATTATTATTATTTTTGTGGTCCATACTGGACTCGAACCAGTGACCTTCGCATTATGAGTGCGCTGCTCTAACCAACTGAGCTAAAAGACCTTATAAAAAAAGGGGAACTTTCCAAGTATCACCCATTGACATTCACCAATACAATTAAGATTAGTTTGTTTCACTTTAACCTGTCAAAACGCACATTCCATGTGAGGGTCTAATTATTTATTTACGTGGATGGAGGCACAAATTAGAATATCCTAATACTCAGCGTATCAACTAATTAACGAGTGAAAAGCCGTCTATTACTCTTTTTTACTTAAAAGCGCTTTTATTTTTTTCTGAATATTCTTCTCTGGGATAATACTATCGCCAGGCATATTTTCAATAATATCTGCAACTTTTTCAATCACCTCAGTGGCTATAAACATTAAATCTAACGTTTTAACTAATGTGATCACATCTGATCTACCATCTCTGGAATACAAGCAATATAACGCTTCATCAGTATTATTCACTAATATCTTAGTTACTTTTTCTTTAACCAAATTTTGTAATGATTCTTTACTTACTATAATCCAATATTGATTGGTTTCAAAACTAAAAAAATCAGCTTCACCGTATAACCAACCTAATTTACCATGAACATTTTTAAGTTCAATAAAATGGTAGAATTCATTTGTATAAACATCAGTACGATTTATTTTTTTAAGGCTTTTTACGTCTACCTTATATTCAATTTTTAAATCCCAATGTTCATTAATATCGGTTTTTTCATCACTAAAAGTAGTTTTATTGAACAAACTACCAAATAATTTTTCTTTTTCTTTACCTTTAGTTAAGAAGCCCATTAATATTTTAATTTTTAGTTGCGGGGGGATGATTCGAACATCCGACCTTTGGATTATGAGCCCAACGAGCTACCTACTGCTCTACCCCGCGATATATTTTTTTGAGCTCAATGATGGAATCGAACCACCTCTACTTCACCTCTCGGATCTCTTTTACCTGGGATTTGGTGCGTACTAACCTATATACTAATCGAACTTGTAATTATCTTCTTCTCCCTGAAGAACTACTTCTACTTGATGAACTTCTACTAGATGAACTCCTACTAGAACTGTATGAACTTTTTGATGGTTTATATGAACTAGTTGATGGTTTATATGAACTTCTAGAAGGTCTGTTTACACTTCTGCTAGGAGTAATTGAAGGTTTATATGCACTTTTCCTTGTATTAGTGGTAGTTGTCTTAGCCCTCGATAAACGAGATGCATTTACTAATGATTTATTTCTAGTTACAACCGCTTTAGACATTTTACCTCTATTTGGTGATTTCATAGAATACTTATAACCCCTATTTTGCTTAAAAGTAGTTGTTCTGGTAACGTTTATAACTCTAGAGTTGTAAGTTACGTATGGAACACTTCTATAGCTATGGTAATAACTTGGATAGAACCCATAGTGATATGGACTATAATAAGGTGTATGATTACCAAATAAATAATTCAACATGATAATATCAGATAAACTATAACTTGAACTATAATTAGCATGGTTACCATACATTTGTTGATTCCCTTGAATCCCCATTTGAGCTGAACCATTATTTTTTTGAAGTTCAATTGTAGCTACTTCTTGAGTCTCGCCACCAGCTAAATCAACCGTAAATGAAAATCCTTTTGAATTTCCACTACCGTATTCAGTAACTTTAATATAATCAACACTTCCATCTTCATCTAAATCTAAATTATTGATTGACCCAGAAGTATTTAATTTACTCTCTAAATCTTGCGCATTTGCTGATGTTTTAACTAATTCACCCAGCGCTTGTAGATTTAAATTATCTCCAACATTAGAAGATTTTGCTTCGGACACAATATTGGGTTCATCTTCAAAAACCCTACTTTGGTCTTTAGTATTATCTTTACAACTAATAAGAACCAAAACCAAACATAGACCTAATAATAATTTTTTCATTACTTTTTATTTTATTAATTTAATATGAAAAGAAACTTTTTCTTTTCAATTCAGAACACATATAACTTGACAGATTAAAAATTTGTTGTTTGTTAATTGCTGTTAGTGTTCTTATTACAGAATAGCGTTTTTGTTTTAAATCCATTTTAAAGTTTTTAATTTGCTGTTACTATTCTTATGTTGTGGAAGGGGAAGGAATCGAACCTTCGTTTTTCAAATTTACAGTTTGTTTTGTGTTTTTGATTTGCTGTAAGTAACTTTAAAAACAAGTTACATAGTTCCAACGTTTTAACCCTTCCTTTTGTGGTGCCGACTGGACTTGAACCAGTGACCACCAGATCTTCAATCTGGCACTCTACCAACTGAGTTACGACACCATTATTAATTAACCAAGATAATTTTTATCATTAACCTCTAAACCATCAAAATATTTAGTTTCTTTTGACGACCAAGGGCATTTTGGTGAATTAATATATCTTTCAATAGCTTCTGTTTTACTATTAGCTTTCACTAAACAAGAATAATAAACACTATTACTTTCACGATCGCCACCATCACCAATCCAAAAAACTAAAAAATATTTTTCGTTCATAATGTATTATTTAGCTACTTCTTTAGCGTGTTTATAAACAAACCATCTAGATTGTCTACCATTTGTTTGTAAAAATTCTTCCATTTCACGTTCTGAATACGCATATGCAGCGGCCGCGAACATACCATTATCAACAACACAAACTAAACCCTCTTGAAAAGTCATTACACTTGGTACAATTGTCACCGCGCCATCAGCTTCTAAAGCAGAACATTTTTGCGCATAACTAGAACCTAAAGCATTACCCTTACTGTCTACATTAATATATAATCCCATAATTTTTATTTTTAGTTATTCATATAGGACTCGAACCCACGACCTTTACCCGACAAGGTAACGCTCTAACCACCTGAGCTAATGAATAAACTCGTACACGATTACTAGCCTTTCCGAGACCTTACCATATCAACTCCACCACTAGTTAGTAACTCCATTGATGGTTCTATTTTAAGGTTTTGTTGAAAAGAGTGGATTCGAACCACTAACCCCAGTACTTACAACCAAACCTTATTTCCGTTTTGGAACGCTCTTTCAAACGCTTAGATGTTAATCTAAGATAAGGTTGTTTTCCTGTGCTCTAACCATTCGAGCTACTTTCCAATTAATTATTATTGTAGCCCCACGGGGAGTCGAACCCCGCTTTTCTGGTCGAAAACCAGACGTCCTAACCGATAGACGATAGGGCCATGTATTTATTTTTAACTCTACAAAGATATAATTTATTTTTAATATCTGCAAGTTTTTTCTTTATTTTTTTAAGAAATAAATTGGTTGATGATTTTTATTAACTAACACATAAAATTCTTGTCCATCGTCAGCAATTACTAATTCAATTTTAGTTTTATCTTTCGCCTTAGCTTTTATTTCCTTAGCTACGTTTTTAAGAATATAAATATACCCAAAACTTAAAACAAAGATTAATCCGCCTATACCTAAACCAAAAAAAATATTTTTAATCATTTTTTACTTTTTAGTAGAGAATGAGGGAGTCGAACCCACGACCTCTTCCGTGTAAAGGAAGCGCTCTAAACCAACTGAGCTAATTCTCCAAAATTTATTTTTTATTCTTTATGTCTCCAGACATAGTTTTAACATTACCGCTTACTGGTCCACATTTAACATCACCAGACATAGTTTTAACGTCACCATTAACATTTCCAGTTATTTCAATATCCCCACTTTGTGTTGATAGTTTACCAGTAACATCACCAAAAACTTCTAATTTGTTACAATAATCAACATCTAAATTACCAATATTACCCGTTACTGAAACATTGATTTCTTTAGCGTCTGGTGTTTGATCAACACCATCAATAATTACTTTATTTCCCGAAATCGATATTGAATTCCCATGGTAGGATTTACCGTTTATTATTACCATTACTTTTTATTTTAGTTAATTATATTAATAGTGTAAGACTTTATCAGGAATCCCGATTGGTTATTGCTAACCATGCTTCAAACAGCATAATAGAGATGAACATTTCTGTTTTTCCTAACTGTTTACCCTTGCGACACTGCTCTCCCAGTCTATCTTACTACGCTTTTTCTATTAATATTTATTGCGGTCTGGACGGGACTCGAACCCGTGACCTCCGCAGTGACAGTGCGATATTCTAACCAACTGAACTACCAGACCTTATTATTGTATTATTATAAGCATTTAGTCGGTTAAATACCGATTATCTATTCGTAGATTAACATGCTTATCAGCTTATCATTTATTTTTGAGCCAGGTGCTCTACCAACTGAGCTATACCGATATTAAACCGATAGTTGGATTCGAACCAACGACCACCAGGGTGGATATAATGAAATGCGGTTGATAACCTTATTTTTAACTTCAACAAAGATATTACTTATCTTTATTATAACCTAATTAATTTACATTTATTTCAAAGAACTTTTTTAGTAGCCCGTAGGGGAGTTGAACCCCTCTTTCTAGGTTGAAAACCGAGCGTCCTAACCGATAGACGAACGGGCCAAATTTATTTTATCATTTAATTTCTAAAAATGGCGGTATTTGAATATTATTAAGAGCAATTTTTGGTACACAGATACTTTTTTCCTCACCATTAATTATAACCGTAGCTATTATTGTTAAACCATATTTAGTACCTTCATGGGTGAAACCACCTTGCCACATTATAACTTCATCAAACTCAAGACCATTATTATATAAATATCTTTTTATGTTCTCTAATTGTACACTTATTTTATTCATAATATATTATTTTCTACCTTTATAGGGTAAACTAGAGTGGTACCAGCTGGGTTCGAACCAGCGACACATGGATTTTCAGTCCATTGCTCTACCTACTGAGCTATGGTACCTTTTTTATTAAGCGGTCATGAAGGGAGTCGAACCCTCTATTGTGATAAATCAACACTTGAGTGACAGTCAAGTACACCAGCCGTTATGCGCCATGACCATATTTTATTTTAGTGGAGCCAATGGGGTTCGAACCCACATCCTCTTCAGTGCAAGTGAAGTGCTCAGCCAGTTGAGCTATGACCCCATAAAAAAAACCCTTAACGTTTAGGTTAAGGGTTTTAAATTAATTTTATTTAATTTATCAACACAACTTAACCACCCTTGAAAAGAAATCCTCTTCAACGACAAATGTAAAGTCCGCTATGTTTATAAATTGTTTCACCTTTATTTTATTTTTATAGTACAAAGATATTACTTTATTTTGTAATACCCAAATTTTATTTTAATTATTTTGTTATTTCTTCTTGTTTTGCTTGAAAAGCTTCAACTTTAACTGCTGTTTGAGCATCCGTTTTATCAAATAAAGACCAAATTCCACCAATACTAGCTGATACCGCCCCAATTACCATCATTACTGTTCCTTCATCAATATAACCTTTGAAAACTAATACTGCTCCAGCCGCTGTTAATACGTGTCTAATAATCCCTAATAATTGTTCCTTGTTCATAATATCTCTTTCAAATAAATATAAGGAAAAAAATAAAAAAACAAAGTTTTTAATAAAGTTATTTAATTTAACATTATTTTCATTATAATATTGTATGGGAAATGTTTACTTGCTATTAGGTGTTGACTCCAGTGGATTGGAGAGTTATAAAATAGGGATTACTAAAAATGATCCAAAACTTCGCATTAAACAACTTCAAACTGGAAATCCAAAAAAGATTAGTTTAATTAAAACTTACACTTCTGAAAATTATTTAAAAGTTGAACGTTGGATGCATAGAAAATATTCCATGAATAAAACTGAAGCTAATAATGAATGGAGAGAATTGGATAATGATAGTGTCGCTAGTTTCTTAACTGATTGCGCTGAAGCTGACGACACTATAAAATTTCTAAAAGTAAATAACCATTTTTATGATTAAGGAGTAGAACTAATTACCTCATATTCATTAACAAACTCAACCCAATCTTTACCTAGTTCTTCACACCTAAGAACAATTGGATATTCAACATTTTCTAATACGTCTACAACTGAGTAAACTAACCCCTCTTGTAAACCCATAATAACTCTTGTGTTTTCAACTAAGAAAACTTCAACGCCTTTTTTAATTCCTTCCATAAATTTATTTAATTATTATCTTGTAAATAGGTTTTCTTGATTATAACCTATTGTTCTATTTAATCCTTCACAAACATACAATTCTTTAACTACTTCTAAAATATTAGGTTTAGATATCGCTTCTTTTATAGCAATTGAGAATAAAAGATTAGATTCTTCAATTTCTTGATACGTTGTGTTTACTGAACAGTATAATGCCTCATAATATTCTGAAATAATCATTCCAGTATAAAATCCTTTAAGGTCATATTTCTCAACAAATATATTCGCATCACACCAAATACAAACGCATTCTTTTTCTCTTAATAAATAAACGTAATTCGAGTCGATAAATGCTCTCTCAAATCCAATAAGTCCATTACCAGTCCCATGACCTAACATTATTATCCGATCATGGTCAATTATCAATTTTTTTAATTGATGCTTTGGCATGTTCGTATTTACAACAGTCCAATCATAACCAGCGTATATTCTACTCAGAAAATCAGTTGTCTCGTCTTTCGGATGTATTACTAATGTTTTCATTTTTTTGTTTTTAAATATTCTTTATACCACTCAATACCAGCAATAAAACTGTGTTTACAATCATAGAAATTTTGAATGCTCTTATCTCTTTGGCCCGATGCTGGTCTATGTTTCTTATCAACATATTTAACAGCCTCTTCTTCAAATAATTTCTTTTCCATTTTTTCTTTCTTTAATTAATTCATTTAACAGATCTAAAGCTTCATCCATCATTTTAAATGGGTTAATTTTAAATGAATCCATTGTTATCATTGGTAAACCAAATTTAAATTTGGTGTTAAAATCATTACATTTATCATAACGTTTATAGTCATTACCATATGTATCTTTTTCGCTAGATTCATCAATAAATTTTAATGTTTCAAGACAAAAAATTTTGGCATCAGCTAATTTATTATTATAGCTAGTAATAAATCGATATGCTAATTCTTCAGGTGGCATATTAGATCTGATGTCTAATCCAGACGAAATACTATCTAAAACTTCAAAATATTGATCGATTACATCTTTTTCAGAGAAATTAAAATTATATTTTCTAATTAACTTTTTAAATAATTCTTCATATTGAAGAATTGTTATGATCAAGGTTTCTACACAATTTCTGGTTGAACACCAAATATCTTTTGAATTAAAATATTTTAATTCAAAATACTTACCTTTTTTACTAACGCTAAATTTAGTCATAATTTAATTATTTGATAGGTTCATTAGCGTTTTTAATTCCTAACTCAGTTAATTTATAACGAGTCAAATTCCAAGCACTATTCTCAATATTTTTTTCAATCAAACCTTTATCAAGTAAAGCGTTAAAAGTGTTCATTTTAAAATCAAGGCTTTTACCACCTCTACCACATCCACCATGTTGTAATACAACAGTTGATGCATAACCAGGATAAAAACCGATTTCATAACCATTTTTAACGTTGATTAAAACTAATCGTTGTGTTTCAGATATTTTCATAATTTATAAATTTTGTAAATGTGTTCCTTTTGTAGAATTACCAGTTAACCAATACCATTTCTTTTTTGGTACAATGACCAAGAAATTTCTAATGTAAGCAGCGCTACCACTTCTTTTTTCATATCCAAACCTATCCAAATCTTTTATTAAAGATTCGTCTTTATCTACTGTAATTACTAAACATTCTTCCATTATAATAATTTTAAGTTGTATAAATCATTCCAAAATGGTGGTAATCCAAATTCTTTAATTTGTTTCCCAGAATCCCAGATTATCCCAATATTCTTTGGTTCTAAAAATTTAATTACTTTACCTTTTAAAGGAATCCCCTTATAAAATATTTCTTTATGGTAAATTTCATTAGTATTCTGTATTCCAATTGATGAAGCTTTAAACTTTAAACTCTCGTTTGTCCACCAAGAACCTTTATCTAAATGTAATTTACTTAAAAATAAATTCTTTATCCCAGCATCGTAACAAATAAAAGTATCTTTACTATTGAAATAATCTAACTCTCTTTCTTTAAATTCTAACATAGTAAATTTAATTAGCTGAAACTAATTGATTGTCAATAGGCATTTCAACACCGTCCCAATATAAAGGACTATCAATATCTATTTTCACACTGTGCCCATGACCTTTTAAATTATCCGCTAACTCATTAGCTTTGGAGACTGCTGTTTCTCTATCAAGACCAACCGTTAAATGACCTTTAGATTTAAATCTACGAATGGTTTGACTAGCCGTTTCACCTGGAAATGAATGTTCCAAATAAAATATAGGGTGAAATAACCCCGTAGATTCATTTTTTAACATCATAATTAAAGTGTTGTAGTATTTTTCAGTATCCATTTTAGTTAGTTTTATTATTATTTATCAAAGGTATAAAAAAAAAGCTAAAGAACCTAATCTTTAGCTTTAAATTAATCAGAAAATTTCCAATCTACTGTACGAATAGCCAGACTCGAACTGGCACGTCCGAAGACACTGGTTTCTAAGACCAGCGCGGCTACCAATTACGCCATACTCGCTTAGAGTGTAGTAGTGGATATCACACTTGCAGCAACTACACGTTTAATCTGCTTTATTATTAATTAATTTTAATTTTTCTAGTCTACTTAATTGTTTAATCCTATACTCTTCTTTACTAGCTTTGCTTCGGTCCTCAGCCTCAAATGAGACTCTTAGAGCCACTGGTAATCTTGTCTTAGTATATTTTGCACCTTTACCTTTATTGTGCGTCTCAATGCGTTTATTTAAGTTATTGGTAATCCCAGTATATAAAGTACCATCGGAACATTCTAAGATATAAACAAACCACATTACTTCATATCATTTAAACCTTTTCTCAATAAATCCTTAATTAAAGTTTTACCTTCGGATAATGGATGTAACATAAACTTAGCATTTGGGAATAAAATGATTTCACTTGATGATCCGTTAGGTTCTTTGGTTATAATACAATCATATCCTAACGTCATTAATTTTTTAGTTAAACCTTTACCTTTAGCTTTAAACTGATTGCTCAATTCATATTTATAAGATATTCTGGTTTCATCATTAATTGGAATGATTAAAGGTTTCACAACCTCGGCCGTACCTTCAACCCAACCAGATAGAATATAATCACTATCTTTTTCCAAAACATAAGTCCCAGATGCTTCCACATCTTGGCCGAATTCACTACCGTAATATCCAGCGGATACCATATTTTTAATAATATTTAAAATCATATTTAATCTTTACTAATAAATATGATCTACTACATCATTATTCCAATTATCAATAGCACTTTGTTTATCCGTATCACTTTTACTAGTTTTACTACAAACATCACATTTTAACCACTTAGGGATTGATCCAATCATTATTCTATCTAAATAAGGTCTTGCGCCACACTTACATCTTTTAACGTAAATTCCAGTTAATGCTGGATCTTTAGGATATGTTTTCATAATTAATCCATTTTATCGCCAAGTTGTTTCGTTTGGGCAAGCTGATTTGCCATCAAAAAGTACAATACCAACTCTACTTATCCAATTATCAAAGCGTTGGCTTCTTGTTTCATGTAAAGTCTCGTTATTTTTGGCCAAACTTTTAAGCCTTTTAATCTTAACACCTAATATAATCATAATCGTTTATTTTTTATAAATCACTTTAATAATGAATTCTGAAACAGCTTTAATTACCGAAAGTTTTTTATCACCCGTTTGGTGCCAACCAAAATTCCCTATTATTGCAGTAGTCCAACTTCTAAAAATTCGACAACCATTATTTCTAATTTCAACGCTATAAGTTAAGTTTTCGTCAAACGATAGGTCCTCTATCTTTCCAACAACCTCCATTAAATCAATCCAATTTAAGTTAGAGATATTTCTACCTAAAAAGTTTCCAATTATCGTATTATACTCCATTTGTTTTAATTAGTTTATCCATTTTCGAATAGTATTATCACTAACACCATATTTTCTACCAGTTGCCGCATAACCAAATTCTTTAACCTCTTTAATTAAAATATCTTTATCTGGTTTATTAGCTTTTTGCGAATTTTTATGATTACAACCAACACATCTTTTTGATGAATTATTAATTTTTTTACCACACTCACAAAAATTATCAATTTTTTCTAAAAGTAATTTTCCATTATTTTCTTTTTTTGTAAAATAGTCTGGATACATTTCTCTTAATGTTTTAGGATTGATATT
>Ga0326734_1000132_pt1 | contig 22231 bp, 18 predicted proteins | sample 15_GP2_1315_FD_207944 | JGI IMG/M metagenome (GOLD analysis project Ga0326734, IMG submission 207944) | Glacier ice microbial communities from Ngari, Tibet, China - 15_GP2_131.5 | ecosystem: Environmental > Aquatic > Freshwater > Ice > Glacier | place: China: Ngari, Tibet | collected 2018-07-18 | reverse complement strand
CCATCGCCCGTACCCGCAGCGAAAAAGGTACTTACCGGCTGATGCCGGCCGATTTCAGCGCGCCGCCAGCCGAGCGTGCCCACCTGGCGCACCTGGCGCAGCTGCCTGATTGCCTGGCGATCCTGCTGCCGTCCTATCCCGCTCATGACGCAGCCGACGTCGACCGCCTGCACGCGCAGGCGGCGTGGATGGCGGCGACCTTTCCCGGCCGCGCCTGGATCGGCCTGAACCTGCTGCACCGCGCGTTCGACGAGGCCCACCGCGCCACCATCGAGGAAGTCGCCTGGCAGCACGCGCTGCCGGTGGCGGCGGTCGGCCACGTCGTCATGCACGTGCGCTCGCGCAAACCCTTGCAAGACACGTTGTCGGCGATCCGCATTGGTAAACCCGTGGCCGAGTGCGGCTACCAGCTGGCCCAGAACGCCGAGCAGCACCTGCGCGCGCGCCTGCGCCTGGCCAACATCTACGCTCCCGAGGTGCTGGCCGAAACGATCCGCATCGCCCGCCTGTGTACGTTTTCGCTCGACGAGCTGCGCTACGAATATCCGAACGAGGTGGTGCCGGCCGGCCACACGGCGGCCAGTTACCTGCGCAGCGAAACCTACATCGGCGCCCACCGGCGTTTTCGTGACGGCATCCCGGCCAAGGTGCAAGCCCAGCTCGAGCACGAACTGACCCTGATCGGCGAGATGGAATACGAGCAGTATTTTCTGACCGTCTACGACATCGTCCGTTTTGCCCGCTCCAACAACATCCTGTGCCAGGGCCGTGGTTCGGCCGCCAACTCGGCCGTCTGCTATTGCCTCGGCATCACCGAAGTCGATCCGGCGCGCGGCAATTTGCTGTTCGAGCGCTTCATCTCGAAGGAGCGCAACGAGCCGCCCGACATCGACGTCGATTTCGAGCACCAACGGCGCGAAGAGGTGATCCAGTACATCTACAGCAAGTACGGCCGCACCCGCGCCGCGCTGGCCGCGGTGGTGATCAGTTACCGGCCCAAAAGCGCGCTGCGCGACAGCGGCCGCGCGCTCGGCATCGACCTTGCCATCGTCGAAAAGGTGGCCAAGACCCATCACTGGTTCGACAGCAAGCAGGACCTGGTGAACCGGCTGGCCGAAAGCGGGCTCGATCCGGAGTCCAGGCTGGCGCGCCAGTGGGCCACCCTGGCCCAGCTGCTAATCGGCTTTCCGCGCCACTTGTCGCAGCATCCGGGCGGCTTCGTCATCGCCCGCGGCAAGTTGTCGCGCCTGGTGCCGATCGAGAACGCCGCGATGGCCGAGCGCAGCGTCATCGAGTGGGACAAGAACGACTTGCAGGAACTGGGCCTGATGAAGGTCGACGTGCTCGCGCTGGGCATGCTGTCGATGCTGCGCCGCGGACTTGCGCTGATCGGCGAGCGCCATGGCAACGCAGTCGAAATGCAGGATATTGCGCACGACGACAAGCCGACCTACGACATGATGTGCGCGGCCGATACGGTCGGCGTGTTCCAGATCGAGTCGCGCGCGCAGATGAGCATGCTGCCGCGCCTGCTGCCGCGCACATTCTACGATCTGGTGATCGAGGTGGCGCTGGTGCGCCCCGGCCCGATCCAGGGCGGCATGGTCCATCCCTATTTAAAACGGCGCCAGGGGCTGGAGCCGACCCATTACCCGAAGCCGGAAATCCGCGCCGCGCTCGAGCGCACGCTGGGCGTGCCGATCTTCCAGGAACAGGTCATGCAGGTGGCGATCCTGGCGGCCGGCTTCACGCCCGGCGAAGCCGACCAGCTGCGGCGTGCGATGGCGGCGTGGAAGCGCAAGGGGGGCCTGGAAGCCTACTACCAGCGCATCGTCGGCGGCATGCTCGAGCGCGGCTACGAACTCGCCTTCGCCGAGGCCATCTTCAGCCAGATCCAGGGTTTCGGCGAATACGGTTTTCCGGAATCGCACGCCGCCAGTTTCGCGCTGCTGGCCTACGCCAGCGCGTGGATCAAGCGGCACGAGCCGGCCGCCTTCCTGTGCGCGCTGCTCAATAGCCAGCCGATGGGTTTCTACAGCCCGTCGCAACTGGTGCAGGACGCGCGCCGCCATGGCATCGAGGTGCGCCCGGTCGACATCGCCATCAGCGGCTGGGAGTCGACACTCGAAGAGTTCGAGGAATCGCGCGCGCGCCAGCCCGCGGTACGGCTGGGAATGTCCCTGCAGCGCGGCATGCGCCGGGAAGTGGCGGCGCGCATCGAGGACGCGCGCGCGATCCGGCCGTTCGCCAGCGTCGCCGACCTGGCGCGCCGGGCCGGGCTCGAGCGCGGCGACCTGCAGGTGCTGGCCGCCTCGAACGCCCTGGCTTCGCTGGCCGGCAACCGGCGTCAGGCGCTGTGGCAGGCGGTCGGCGCGGTGCCGGACAAGGACTTGCTGCGCCCGACCACGCCCGACGAGGAAACGCCGCAGCTGCGCGCGCCGTCGGAAGGCGACGAGATCGTCGGCGACTACCGTTCGCAGGGGCTGACCTTGGGACGCCATCCGCTGGCGCTGCTGCGCCCCCAATTACTGAAACAGCGCTTCATGCCGGCGTCGACCTTGCACGATTACCAGAATGGCCAGCTGGCGCGCGCCTGCGGCATCGTCACCGTGCGCCAGCGTCCGGGCACGGCGAAAGGCGTGCTGTTCATGACGCTTGAAGACGAGACCGGCAACATCAACGTGATCATCTGGCCCAGCCTGGTCGAGCAGCAGCGCCGCGAGGTGCTGGGCGCGCCGCTGCTGGGCGTGTATGGGATCTGGCAGAGGGAAGGGGAGGTGCGCCACCTGGTCGCCAAGCGGCTGGTGGACATGTCGGCGCTGCTGGGACGGCTCGGAACCCAGAGCCGGGATTTTTGCTGAACGGGCGCGCTCAAATAACTATCGTTAACCTGAAAATCATCAATTTCCCGTGGCGTCGCGTTGCGGTGTTCCAATAAACGGTGAAATCGCCTTTGTGTGCACGGTCGTCGCTCGGTCGCCGCCGCCCACACGACTGATGCCATCGCTTCAGCATACGCCAAACCAATGCTTCAGAAATGTCAGCTCAGCCTGGCGCGTTCGCGTTCGCGAGGGCGACGGTTTTTAGGCTAACGAAATCAGAACTCTTCCCACTCATCGCTACCCGCCCCGCGCGCTGTGCGCTTTGGCTGCGGTGCGGCGATCGCGCGGGTCCTCGGCGCCGCGCGCACGGCAGACGCCGGCACTGGGCGCAGCCGCGGCTCCGCCTTCGCTGCTTGGGCCAGCTTGAACACGCTGACCACCTGCGCCAGGCGGCCGGCCTGCTGCTGCATTGATTCGGCCGCCGCCGCCGACTCTTCCACCAGCGCCGCATTTTGCTGCGTCACCTGGTCCATCTCGGCGATCGCCTGATTGACCTGTTCGATGCCGTCGGTCTGTTCGGCGCTGGCGATGGTGATCTCGCCCATGATGTCGGTGACGCGGCGAATGCTGGCCACCACCTGCTCCATCGTGGCGCCGGCCTGGTCGACCAGTTTTGCGCCGGCGTCGACTTGGTCGACCGAGTTGCCGATCAAGGTCTTGATTTCCTTGGCCGCCGCCGCCGAGCGTTGGGCCAGCGTGCGCACTTCCGACGCCACCACCGCGAAGCCGCGGCCCTGTTCGCCGGCGCGCGCCGCTTCGACCGCCGCGTTCAGCGCGAGGATGTTGGTCTGGAAGGCGATGCCGTCGATTACACCGATGATGTCGACGATCTTGCGCGACGATTCATTGATCGAACCCATCGTCACGATCACCTGGCCGACCACTGCGCCGCCCTGGATCGCGACGTCAGAGGCGGTCTGCGACAACTGGTTGGCCTGGCGCGCGTTGTCGGCGTTCTGCTTGACGGTCGACGTCAGTTCTTCCATCGATGCCGCGGTTTCTTCCAGCGAGCTGGCCTGTTGTTCGGTGCGCGCCGACAAGTCGTGGTTGCCGGCGCTGATCTCGTTCGAGGCGGTCGTGATCGAATCGGTGCCAGTGCGCACTTCGGTGACGATGCCGACCAGGCTGTTGTTCATGTTGGCCAGCGCGCGCAGCAGGGCGCCGGTCTCGTCGTTCGACGTCGCTACAATCGTGCGCGTCAGGTCGCCGCCGGCGACGGTTTCGGCCAGCTCGACCGCCTGGCGGATCGGCCGCGTGATGCCGATCGTCAGCAGCCACGAAAAGCCCACTCCGACCGCGACCGCGCAGGCGGTCAGGATCATGATCAGCTTCGTGCTCAGGCTGGCGGTGGCGTCGATGGCGTGGGCCGTCGCGTCGATTTCACCGCGCTGCAGCGTCACCATGTCTTGCAGCATGTCCTGGTACGCCTTGGCCTGCGGCGTGTACACCTGGTCGAGCAGCTTGACCGCTGCCTCGTTGTCGCCGGCGGCCTTGGCCTTGAGCGCGTCGTCGCGCGCGGCACTGTAGAGCTTGCGTTGCGCCATGATTTTTTCGTACAGCGATTTTTCGGCAGCACCCTGGATCATCGGCTCGGCCTGCTTGGTCAGCTCCACCACGCGCTTGGCGGTGGCGGCGCCGTCTTCCTTGAAATACGCGCTCAATTCCGGGTCTGCGCTCTTGATAATCGCCTGGGTGCGGCGGATGGCGCCGAAATTCTGGCCGTACCAGTCGGTAAACAAGCGCTCCTTGGTCAGCGGCTGGACCATCATGGCGTGGGTCGACGCTGCCACATCGTTGAGGCGCCAGACACCGACGATGGCGATGAACACGGTCATTGCCAGGATGAGGGCGAAGCCAATGCCGAGGCGCGGGCCGATCTTGATGTTTTTCACGTTTACTTGCTACTTCCCGTCAAAAATCGCTGAAAATAAAGCCAGGCTTCCATGCTACAGTGCTTTAAAGCAATATTTAATTCATTAATGAAATAATTTGACGGATTGGTTCGCATGTTCTTCGGCCAATTCGATTCGCGATAACATTCGCGGAAATGTTTTTCATCCCTGCATCCGCCCCCATTTTTACCTCAGGACACGCTCATGATTTCAACGCCCCGCTTTTTACAAAAACTGTTAGTTACCGCCCTCGTTGCCAGCGGCGTCGCTCACGCCGCGCCGTTGCCGCAAGCCTTCACCGACCAGCTGAACTCTTTGTATCCGTCGGTCGAATCGCTGTACCAGGACCTGCACCGCAGCCCGGAACTGGCGTTTAACGAGCACCAGACCGCCGCCAAGCTGGCCGCGCTCGCCAAGGGGCTCGGTTTCGAGGTAACGACCGGGGTCGGCGGCACCGGCGTGGTGGCGATCCTGCGCAACGGGCCGGGTCCGACCGTCATGCTGCGCACCGAGATCGATGGCCTGCCGGTGCTGGAAAAGACCGGCCTGGCGTTTGCCAGCACCGTCACCACCAAGAATGCGGCGGGTGAAACGACCCCGGTGATGCACGCCTGCGGCCACGACCTGCATATGGCGGCCTGGTTCGGCACGGCGAAACTGATGGCCGACAACCGCAAGGCGTGGAGCGGCACCCTGATGCTGGTCGGCCAGCCGGCCGAGGAGACGGTGTCGGGCGCCGCGGCGATGCTCAAGGATGGCCTGTTTACCCGCTTCCCCAAGCCCGACTACGCACTGTCGATGCATGACGACGCCAGCGGGCCGTCGGGCGTGATCATGTACCACGCCGGCGCCTTCCGCGCCTCGTCCGACGTCGTCAACATCACCATGTTCGGCCAGGGCGGTCACGGCGCGGTGCCGCACGAAACGCGCGACCCGATCGTGATGGCGGCGCGCCTCGTGCTGGCCCTGCAGACCCTCATCTCGCGCGAGAACAATCCGCTCGACCCGGTCGTCATCACCGTCGGCAGTATCCAGGGCGGCACCGTGGCCAACATCATCCCGGACCAGGTCAAGCTGCAACTGTCGGTGCGCACTTTCAAGCCGGAAGTGCGCAAGCGCGTGCTGGCAAGTATTGCGCGCGAAGCCAAAGGCGAGGCGATCGCCGCGGGCGCGCCGAAGGAGCCGCTGGTGGAAATCAAGCAGGGCACCGATTCGGTCTACAACGATCCGGAGCTGATCGGCCGCATGGTCAAGGTCGTGCAGGGCGCGGTCGGCCCCGATTTCGTGAAAGAAATGCCGTCCAAGATGACCTCGGAAGACTTTTCCCAGTACGGCCTGCAGCCGGGCGTGAAGGCGATCCTGTTGCACGTGGGTGCGGTCGAGGCGTCGCGCCTAGCGGCGGCGACGAAGGCCGGCCAGCCGCTGCCGGGCACCCATTCGCCGCAGTGGGCACCGGACTTCAAGCCGACCGTGATCAACACCATCAAGGCCGAGACCGCGATCCTGCTGGACCTGTTCGCGGAAAAGAAGTAACGACGGCGGCAATCAAGATCAGGTCGCGCTGGTGCCGTAATAACCGTGGATCTGGCTGGCCCAGGACTGGTCGGCCATGTTCGGCCAGCTGTCGGTATCGAAGCCGGGCGCAGCCTCGATCTTCGCCTTGTCCATGTTCATCCGCATCTGGTGGTTGGCGGTGTCGAGGGTGAGGGCTTGCCAAGGCACTGCGAACAGTTTTTCGCCGATGCTGAGCACGCCGCCGCTCGACATCACCACATAGGCGATTTTGCCGCTGCGCATGTCGAGCATGATCTCCTTGATCTCGCCAAGATGCTCATCCTTCAGGTTGTGCACGTGATCGCCAATCAGGGTGTCGGCGCCCATCAGTTCCGGGCCAGGCCCCTTGTGGTTTTTGTTCGAATACATGCCCAAAGTGTCGCGGTTCATATATGACATGGTGGTCTCCCTTGTATGTGCGTTGTACAAGCTGCCAGCATGGGCGAAACACTCTGCCCGGTCTGTTCGCTCGCACACGTACGCCGTCGTCAGGGCGCAGTGTGCGCCGTCGGCAAAGTACCGTACCACCGGCGCACGCGCGAACATTTCGGCCAGCGTCACTTCATGAAACGTCCACGCCAAGGAAATCGGCCATGCCGTCGCCTTGGCTATCAACAATGACAGGGCATGCTAACGATGGCTAGTCAATCCGGGTAAAAAATTAACATTTTACCAATTAAAATCACGGCTTATTGGTCGGCGCCTCCGGCAACCCGGCCTGGCGCAAGCGCGGGACCTTTTAACTTGTCATTCGGAAGTGCGGCTGCTTAAGGTATAATCTCAATTTCCCGCACGTGCCGTTCGGCACCTCCTGCAATGACCAAATTTGTCTTCGTCACCGGTGGCGTCGTGTCATCCCTTGGAAAAGGGATTGCCGCCGCCTCTCTCGCCGCGATCCTCGAATCGCGCGGCCTTAAAGTCACCATGCTCAAGCTCGACCCGTACATCAACGTCGATCCGGGCACCATGAGCCCGATGCAGCACGGGGAAGTGTTCGTCACCGACGATGGCGCTGAAACCGATCTCGACCTTGGTCACTACGAGCGCTTCATCAGCACCCGCATGCGCAAGGTGAACAACTTCACCACCGGCCAGATCTACGAATCGGTGATCCGCAAGGAACGCCGCGGCGAATACCTGGGCAAGACGGTCCAGGTCATCCCGCACATCACCAACGAGATCCAGGACTATATTTACCGCGGCGCCGAAGGCTACGACGTGGCGCTGGTCGAAATCGGCGGCACCGTCGGCGACATCGAGTCGCTGCCTTTCCTGGAAGCGGCGCGCCAGCTGTCGCTGCGGGCCGGGCGCAAGTCGGCCGCCTTCGTGCACCTGACGCTGGTGCCGTACATCGCTTCGGCGGGCGAACTGAAAACCAAGCCGACCCAGCACAGCGTGCAGAAGCTGCGCGAAATCGGCATCTTCCCGAACGCGCTGCTGTGCCGCGCCGACCGCCCGATCCCGGCCGACGAGCGCGCCAAGATTTCGCTGTTCTCGAACGTCGAAGAAGCGGCCGTCATCTCGGTATGGGACGTCGACACCATCTACAAGGTGCCGCAAGTTTTGCACGACCAGGGCCTCGACGAAATCATCCTGGAGACGCTCGGCCTGGAAGCGCCGCCGGCCGACCTGTCGATGTGGACCAAGCTGATTCACGCGCTGGAACACCCGAAGGCGGCCGTCACCATCGGCATGGTCGGCAAATACGTCGACCTGACCGAGTCGTACAAGTCGCTCACCGAAGCGCTGCGCCACGCCGGCATCCACACCGAAAGCCGGATCAACATCGAGTACCTCGATTCGGAAGACATCGAGACCAAGGGCTGCGCCCACCTGGCCAAGTACGATGCGATCCTGGTGCCGGGCGGCTTCGGCAAGCGCGGCGTCGAGGGCAAGATCATGGCGGCCCGCTATGCGCGCGAAAACAAGATCCCTTACCTCGGCATCTGCCTCGGCATGCAGGTGGCGCTGATTGAATACGCGCGCCACGAAGCAGGCATGGCGAACGCCAACTCGACCGAGTTCGATCCGGACACCGACCAGCCGGTCGTCGCCCTCATCAATGAGTGGCAGAACCATGACGGCAAGGTCGAAAAACGCGACGAAAGTTCGGACCTGGGCGGCACCATGCGTCTCGGCGCCCAGACCTGCGCGGTGAATCCGGGCACGCTGGCCTTTGATATCTACGGCAGCGTCGTCACCGAGCGCCACCGCCATCGCTACGAAGCGAACAACCACTACCTGTCGCGGATCGAAGCGGCCGGGCTGGTGGTGTCGGCGCGCACCCCGACCGAAGATCTGTGCGAAATCATGGAGCTGCCGCGCGAAGGCGTGCACGCTCACCCGTGGTACATGGGTGTGCAGTACCACCCGGAGTTCAAGTCGACCCCGCGCACCGGCCACCCGCTGTTCATTTCGTTCATCAAGGCAGCGCTGGCCCACCAGGCCGCGGCCCTGGCCCCGACGCAAGCGGCGCTGGTGGTCAACCTGCCGCTGCGTAATTTGCAAGGAGACGCGGCATGAAGCTTTGCGGATTCGATGTCGGCCTCGATCAATCGATCTTCCTGATCGCCGGCACCTGCGTGATCGAGTCGCGCCAGATGGCGCTCGACACCGCCGGCACGCTCAAGGAAATCACGGCGGCGCTCGGCATCCCGTTCATTTACAAGTCGTCGTTCGACAAGGCCAACCGCTCGTCGGGCACGACGTTCCGCGGCCCGGGCATGGACAAAGGCCTCGAGATCCTGGCCGACGTCAAGCGCGAGATCGGCGTGCCGGTCCTCACCGACGTCCACTCGATCGAAGAGTTGGCTAGCGTTTGCGCGGTCGTCGACGTGATCCAGACCCCGGCGTTTTTGTGCCGCCAGACCGACTTCATCGTCGCCTGCGCCCAGACCGGACTGCCGGTCAACATCAAGAAGGGCCAGTTCCTCGCGCCCGGCGACATGAAAAACGTGATCGACAAAGCGCGCCAGGCGGCCAGGCAGGCCGGCGTCAATGAAGACAACTTCATGGCCTGCGAGCGCGGCGTCTCGTTCGGCTACAACAACCTGGTGTCGGACATGCGTTCGCTCGCCATCATGCGCGAATCGAACTGCCCGGTGGTCTTCGACGGCACCCACTCGGTGCAGCTGCCAGGCGGCCAGGGCACCTCGTCCGGTGGCCAGCGCGAGCACATCCCGGTGCTGGCGCGCGCCGCGGTCGCCGCCGGCATTGCCGGCCTGTTCATGGAAACCCATCCGAACCCGGCCCAGGCCTTGTCGGACGGCCCCAACGCCGTCCCGCTTGCGCGCATGAAGGAACTGCTGTCCGTCCTCGTCGACCTCGATCGCGTGGTCAAGAAGGCCGGCTTCCTCGAACTGCAAAATTTTGCGTAATACGGATGTTGATGCCGGGGTCTGGCCTGACCCCAGTTAGATCTTCACGCCCGCTGAACAGACTTTTTTACCTTCGGAGACCAAAAAAATGAGTGCTATCGTTGACATTATCGGCCGTGAAATCATGGATTCGCGCGGCAATCCGACCGTCGAATGCGACGTGCTGCTCGAGTCGGGCGTGATGGGCCGGGCGGCGGTGCCGTCGGGCGCTTCGACCGGCTCGCGCGAAGCGATCGAGCTGCGCGACGGCGACATGAAACGCTATTTCGGCAAGGGCGTGCTGCAAGCCTGCGAGAACATCAACACCGAAATCTCCGAAGCCATCATGGGCCTCGACGCCAACGAGCAAGCCTTCCTCGACCGCACCCTGATCGACCTGGACGGCACCGAGAACAAGAGCCGCCTGGGCGCCAATGCGATGCTGGCGGTATCGATGGCGGTGGCCAAGGCCGCCGCCGAAGAAGCCGGCCTGCCTTTGTACCGCTACTTCGGCGGCTCGGGCGCGATGCAGATGCCGGTGCCGATGATGAACGTCATCAACGGCGGCGCCCACGCCGACAACAACCTGGACATCCAGGAATTCATGATCATCCCGGTCGGCGCGCCGTCGTTCAAGGAAGCGATCCGCTATGGCGCCGAAGTGTTCCACACGCTGAAAAAAATCCTGCACGAGCGCGGCCTGACGACGTCGGTCGGCGACGAAGGCGGCTTCGCCCCATCGGTTGCGAACCATGAAGAAGCGATCAAGCTGATCATGCTGGCGATCGAGCAGGCCGGCTATGAGCCGGGCACCCAGATCGCGCTCGGCCTCGACTGCGCCGCCAGCGAATTCTACAAGGATGGCAAGTACGTGCTCTCTGGCGAAGGCATGTCGCTGTCGGCGACCGATTTTACCAACATGCTCGCGACCTGGTGCGATAAGTACCCGATCATCTCGATCGAAGACGCGATGGCCGAAGGCGACTGGGAAGGCTGGGCGATCCTGACCGAGGCGCTGGGCAAGAAGGTGCAACTGGTCGGCGACGACCTGTTCGTCACCAACACCAAGATCCTCAAGGAAGGTATCCAGAAGGGCATCGCCAACTCGATCCTGATCAAGATCAACCAGATCGGCACCCTGACCGAGACCTTCGCCGCGATCGAGATGGCCAAGCGCGCCGGCTACACCGCCGTTATTTCGCACCGCTCGGGCGAGACCGAAGATTCGACCATTGCCGACATCGCGGTCGGCATGAACGCGCTGCAGATCAAGACCGGTTCGCTGTCGCGCTCGGACCGCATGGCCAAGTACAACCAGCTGCTGCGCATCGAAGAGGACCTGGGCGACATCGCCAGCTATCCGGGCCGCGACGCCTTTTATAATCTGAAGTAATATTTTTTTACATCCTGTTAACCCCCGGCCGGCCTTGCTGGCCGCTGTCAATCCATGCGCCTGATAACGCTCGCCCTGTTCGCCCTGCTGTTGCTGATCCAGTATCCGTTATGGCTGGGCAAGGGCGGCAGGGTGCGCGTGGCCGACCTCGAAACCCAGGTCGCCGCCAGCCACCGCAAGACCGCTGAACTGCGGGCGCGCAACGCCAAGCTCGACTCCGAAGTGCGCGACCTGAAAGACGGCACCGGCGCCGTCGAAGAGCGGGCCCGCTACGAGCTCGGCATGATCAAGCAGAACGAAATTTTCGTCCAGGTGCTTGACGAGAACGGCAAGCCGACCGAGTCGAAGACACGCTTGCCGACGCCCCTCCCCCCCGCGCCCGCCGGACGCAAACCTGCCAGCCATTAAGTCCGTCGTGCTATGCGCGTTAGCGTACGGACTCAAGCGCAGGAAGCGCTTATCCTCACTCAATCGTTGCTCGTTGACATGATTTACATGCGTGAATAAGACGATCCGGAAATGTTCTGGACGGGACGGCTACCCACACTCTCGTGTGTAGTTTCCTCGGCGACCTACAGGGAGATATCATGAACTATTTGACAAAACTCGTTCCAGTATTGGCAGCCCTCGCATTGGGCGGCTGCATTTCGCTGCCGGCAGGTCCGGCGGGCCCGCAAGGCGCCACCGGTGACACCGGAGCAACCGGTTATACGGGCGAACCCGGGATGAACGGTGCAACCGGGCGCACTGGCGCGACCGGATACACCGGTGCCAGTGGCGGCACCGGCGCCACCGGTGATACAGGTGCAACCGGCTACACCGGCGCGACCGGCGCAACGGGCAACACGGGCGCGACTGGGGACACTGGCGCAACGGGCAACACCGGTGCAACCGGTAACACAGGTGCGAGGGGGAATGCCGGCGTCAAGGGCAGCGCCGGGAATGGCACCGTGATCGTGGTGCCGAATCGCTAGGCAGATTCACTCCAGGGTGTTGCCTTAGGGCGGTCGCGGCAAGCCTTGCCGCAACCGTCCGAGGCACCGCGATACTGATACCGCAACAACGCGACACTCTGGCCAACGATGCGCTCGACTACCGACTGCTGGCAAGCCGCAGTTTCCTCCAGTTCGCAGTACAGAAATAGTGCAGGCGATAGTGGCAAAAGAAAAAGCGCCAACCGCTTCGGTTGGCGCTCTCTTGCGGCAAGTGCGCTTGGTACTGCTTACATCGCTTCCTTCAGACCCGGCGAGAACTCGGCGCCGTGCTTGACCTGCGCGCTCGACGCTTTAAGCGAGGCGCCAATTGGTTCGGCGCGTCCGCCCAGGCACTTGCCGAGGAAGTTTTCCGTCACCGCCATGAAAGCGATGTTGTTGGCGGGACGGGCGAAACCATGTCCTTCATCGGGGAACACGACGTAGGTGACAGGAATGTTCTTCGCGCTCATCGCCGCGACGATCTGGTCAGATTCGGCAACGTTGACGCGCGGATCGTTGGCGCCCTGGCCGATCAGCAACGGCCGGGTGATCTTGTCGGCCGAGTACAGCGGCGAGCGTTCCTTCAAAACCGCCTTGCCCGCCTCCGTGGTCGGATCGCCGATGCGCTTGTAAAACCGCTGCTTGAGCGACTCCCAATAAGGCGGAACCGTGCTTAGCAGAGTGAACAGGTTGGATGGACCGACAATGTCAACGCCGCAGGCAAACTGGTCCGGCGTGAACGCCAGGCCGGCCAGGGTCGCATAGCCGCCGTACGAAGCGCCCATGATGGCGACCTTGTCGCGCGTGGTGATGCCTTCGGCGACTGCCCAGGTGACCGCGTCGAGCAGGTCGTCGTGCATCTTGCGGCCCCATTGCATGTCGCCGGCGGAAATGAATTTTTTACCGAAGCCGGTCGAGCCGCGGAAGTTTACCGACAGCACCGCGTAGCCCCGGTTGGCGAGCCACTGATGCACGCTGTTGTAGCCGTAGCCGTCGCGCGCCCATGGCCCGCCATGCACCAGCAGCACCATCGGGACCGGCGCGTTGGTTTTGTCGCCGGCGCTTTTCGGCATGGTCAGGTAGGAGACCATCGTCATGCCGTCGCGCGACTTGATTTCCTTGGGCAGCATCGGCACCAGCGGCGCGCCTTCCAGTTCCGGGCGCGAGGTGTACAGTTTGGTCAGGCGTTTGCCCTTGCGTTCGTACAGAAAAGTCGACGATGGCTCGATGACGCGGTCGATCACCACAATCCATTTTTCGCCGTCTTCGCTGCGCGAATTGATCCAGAAGGCGCCTTTGGCCTGCTTTTTCAAGAATGCCAGGTCGGCCGCGATTTTTGGGTCGACAGCGATGAATTCATTGGTCAGGTAGTCGAGTTGATAGGCTTGTACCCGGCCGGTGCGCGTGTCGGGCAGGGCGGAGGTGATGTCGGCGCGGGCATCCTCGGCAATGACTTTGGTCTTGCCGCTGGCCAGATCCTGCTCGAGCAGCGCGGCCGTGTTGCGGCCGCGCGAATCGGCCCAGTAGAGCGACTTGCCGTCGGTGGTAAAACCCAGCGGGCGCGTGGTCTGCACATCGTCCATGCCGACACTGGCGTATGGCGTGGGCGCCACTTTGCCGTCGGTGACGGTGTGGAAATCGGTGCCGCCGGCGCTGTTCGACTTGGTGGCGATGCGCAGGTTCAGGCTCTCATCCGGTAAAAAACTGCTGTAGCCGTCATTCTGGAACACCAGCGCGAGCTTTCCGGTGGCCAGGTCAAGGCTGTGCACATCGTGCCATTTTGGATCGCGGTTATTGACCGCCACCAATATCCGGTCCTTGACGTTGTTGCTGATGCCGACCACTTGCACGCGCGTTTTTTCAAACGGCGTCAGGCTTTTTTGTTCGCCACTGGCGACGTTTACGCCGTACAACAAGAAATTCTCGTCGCCGCCCTTGTCATTGATGAACAGCACCGATTTCGAGTCCGGCGCCCAGAACATGGCGCGGATCGGACGCTTGGTCTCGGCCGTGAGCGGCTTGGCCTTGGACAGGTCCGACAATGGAGCCACCCACAGGTTCATGACGCCATCGCGCGGTGCAATCCAGGACAGGTGCTTGCCATCCGGGCTGATCTGCGAACCGGCTTTGGTCGGGTTGCCGAAGAATTTGGCGCGTTCGATCAGGGGCGTGGTCGATAGCTGTGCGGCGGATGCCTGGGCGAAGGCGGAGCCGGAGCCGAAGCCGGTAACGGCCGCCAGCACCAGCACGGACAAGATAGGACGAATCATGTGGAAGCTTTCTGAATGGTCGATGCAAGATGGTATTACGAAAACCATAATGTTGGTAAAAATTCGGATGCATACATGAATTGGCCAGCAAGCCGGCGAAAAATCAGTTTGAAGGGGCGAAGGCAGTGTTAAAAGCACCGCGCGCAAGGAACCAACATACGTGTCAAGGGCAGTTTTTCAAATCGAGGTGGTAGACAATCGCCCCACCCCTGGCAGCATCAGTGGTGTCGAGCGACGCCATGGCCTCGCCGTCCCCCCGGTCGCCAACCAAATTAAGTGAAATGGCGACGTTTAACATGGCATTGGCGCCGCATCCGACGCGTTTCATCTGTCCGGCGCCAATGGTTTCAGTAAAAAAATAATCGCCTTCATGCGCACCTTTGATCTTGCGCTTGAAAACACGACCGTGCGCATGGTTGTGCGGTCCTAAAAAGTATTTAACGGCGAGTTCAGTTTCCTGTGTCGACGCCAGTTTCGCGAAGCCACGGTAGTCGACCTTGTAGACACCGACGGATCGATGTGCGGGCAAGTTCAGTGGCGCCGAAATCTGGCATAGCTTTCTCTGCGCCGCGACGCTCGAACCCGGGCCGCTTTCAACGGTAAATTGGTCAAACAAGATACTCAGGGTCGTGCCATCGGGCGCCAGGACGATCGAATAGCTACCTTCGGGGCATCCATTGGCTTGCGCCGCGCATGCGGGCAGGGCAATAAACGCCATGCAGGCGAGCGTACTTGTCATTAGCAGCGTCATGGGTCTGTCCTATGCATGTCGAGGGCGGACGCGCTGATAGAGCCGGCGCGCCCAGGCTGTAACCGATTTAAGCGCCGCATTTCTTCCATTGCAGCTGATAAATGATTCCCGCATTGACATCTTGCGAGTCGATCGATGTAAGCGCTTCCTTGTTACCCACTGTTCTCACGCGCATGCTCGAGTTGGTTCGCAAATTAACGTCGGCGCCGCAACCGGACCAAACAACCGACTCAGCGGTGAGCTCGTTGTTGATCAAATAGTCCTCGTCGAGGACGCCACGAAATATGCGCTGGAATGCAGGTCCTTTGCTGCCCGCAAAGAAATATTCGACATTGAACTGCGAGGTCGCGGTTGCCGGCAAATGATTAAAGCCGCGGTAATCGATTTTCAGCACAGATACGCTCATTCCCTGCGGCACGTGTACCGGAATGGCGATATTGCAGCTCTTGCGGTCGAAGCTTTTTCCAGTCGTGCCTCCGACCGAGATTTGGTATTGGTCGAATAGCAAACTCAAGGATTTTGCATCCGGGCTCAACGTAGCCGATACAGTGCCTTCCGGGCAGCCGGTGCCGCCATATCCCGGCTTGCCGAGGGAAATGTCATCGGCGGCAAAAGCCGGTGCGCTAAGAATCATCGTGGAAAGTAAGAGGGCATATGATTTCATGGTGATTCTCCTGTGAGATTTTGGTCGACAGAACGCACTTGCAATGAATAGTCACGACTGTTTCAGTTACCAAGAAACCAGACCGGCAACTCAGGTGTAAAAGCATTCGGATAACCAGGTTGCTGTTGGCCGTATGGCGTATCGACAGACTATTCGGCGAAGACCCGAGAGGGTGTATTGAAGCGGTTTCAGCTGTAAGCGAAGGTAACCATGGGCTGGGGCTGGCAACCGATGCGGGTCATGCGATCGGCCGGGCGGCGCGATCGGCGTCGGCCTGTCGTGGCCGGGCCGCTATTCGCACTGGTCGGTCGAGATGATCGACCAGCGCGATCTGGTGTATTTGCCGCATCTCACTGCGATGCTGATGCCGCAGTGCTGAGGATGGACGATCCGCTTAAGCGGGGGCTGGATATTTAGGTCTGTATGGTTTCGAGTATCTGGCGCACTGCCGCAGGAATCGGCACCGGGCGATTGCTTTTGCGTTCAACGTACACATGCACGAAATGACCGGCCGCAGAAGGCAGGGGATCATCGTTGCGGTACAGCGCGATTTCGTAGCGCACGCTGGAGTTGCCCAGCTTGGCCACGCGGATGCCTGCATGCACGGTGTCAGGAAAGGAGATCGCGCTGAAATAGGCGCAGCCGGAATCGACGACGAAGCCCACGATGTCGCCCTTGTGAATATCGAGCACGCCGCGTTCGATCAGGAACTGATTGACTGCCGTGTCGAAGTACGAGTAGTAGACAACATTGTTGACGTGGCCGTAGACGTCGTTGTCCATCCAGCGCGTGCCAATCGCGAGGAAATGCGCGAACGCGGAGCGGGGCGCGTCGCGCATTCCTAGAGCCTGTTCCAACAGGCCACGGTCGCTACTGGCGCGCATGTCATCATCCGCTTTTTCCTTCCCACTGGAATAGACGTTTAGTGCTTGATGTCGCCGGCGGCGATCAAGGTTTCGACCGGCGTATCGCTGGCGAACAACTGCGCGCAGTCGACCTTGTCGAAGTCGTAGTGCTTGCCGCAGAAATCGCAATTGATGCCCAGGAAGTCCAGTTCGGCCAGCGCATCGTCGACTTCGGCGCGGCCCAGCATCTTGAGCATGTTGCCGACTTTTTCGCGGGTGCAGCTGCAGAAAAACTGCGGATGGGCCGGGTCGAACACGCGGATCGTCTCTTCCCAGAACAGCCGCTGCATCAAGGTCCCGATGTCGGTCGACAGCAGCTCTTCTTGCTTTAAAGTCGAGGCCAGGATGACGGCGCGGTTCCACGTCTCGAGGTCGTCCGCCTCGCTGGCCTGCTCGACCTGATCGATCTTGCCGCTGTGGCGCGGCAGTTTTTGCAGCAGCAGGCCGCGCGACACGGTGGCGTCGGCGGCCAGCCAGAGGCGGGTGTCGAGCTGCTCGGAACGCAGCATGTAGTTCTCGATGACGGTGGACATGTCGTCGCCGTCGAGCGGCACGATGCCCTGGTAGGGCTGCTGGCCCGGCATCTTGTCGAGCGGGTCGAGGGTGATCACGAAGCGGCCCTTGCCGTGTACGTTGAGCAGTTCGGTCAAGCCGGCGTCGTCCGCCACGATGGCGTCTTCGGACAGTTTTGCGGTGGCGCGCAATCGCAGGTCGGAGTCGCATTCGACCACCAGCAGGCGTACCGGGCCGTCGCCGTGGATCTGCATGATGATGGCGCCGTTGAACTTGAGGTTGGCCGACAGCAGGGCGGCGGCCGCCAGCATCTCGCCGAGCACGGTCTTGACCGCCGGCGGATAGTCGTGCCGGGCCTGGATTTCGCGCCAGGTGGCGGACAGTTCGACCAGTTCGCCCTTGACGGCGGCGTTGTCGAAAATAAATTTTTGCAGGGTGTCCTGGGTATCTGGGGTATCTGGGGGTGTGGTTTGTGTCATGGTTTATCCGATTTTTTTCAGTTCCGACCGGTACAGCTGGCCGCGCCTGACGTAGCCGTCGGCGATCTCGCCGAGCCTGGCAGTGTCTTCCTGCGTCAGCGTGCGCACGGCCTTGGCCGGGCTGCCGATGATCAGGGTGTTGTCCGGGAATACTTTACCTTCGGTGACCAGCGCGCCGGCGCCGACCAGGCAACCCTTGCCGATCTTCGCGCCATTCATGATCACCGCCTGGATGCCGATCAGGGCGCCGTCGCCGATACTGCAGCCGTGCAGCATGGCCTGGTGGCCGATCGACACGCCGACGCCGATCTCGAGCGGATAGCCCATGTCGGTATGCATCACCGTGCCTTCCTGCACGTTGCTGTCGGCGCCGATGGTGATGTGCTCGTTGTCGCCGCGGATCGTCACGCCGTACCACACGGTGGTGTTGGCGCCAAGGGTGACCTTGCCGATCAGGTTGGCGGTATCGGCCACCCAGGCCGAAGGGTCGATCTGGGGCGCGTCGTCACCGAGTTGATAAATAGCCATAGTGTGTTGGAAGGTTTTTTTGTTGGAATAGCGGTATTTTACGCCCGCCGGTCGCCTCGCCGGGCTGACGTTGATAAATTGGGCCCGTCTGCCGGAAATCAATGCAAGCACGGTGGCTACGCAACCGCCGCGTATAATTCGAACGGTCGTACTTTTACTGTTTGACATTGAGCTTCTCAGGCATCTTCATGAAACCATCCCGATCCGAATTTATTAGCGTGCGCGGCTTGCGCACCCATGTGCGCCACTGGGGCAGGCAAGGCGCGCCCGTCATCTTCATGGTGCACGGCTGGATGGACGTCGGCGCCTCGTTCCAGTTCGTCGCCGACAGCCTGGCCGGCGATTGGCATATCATCGCCCCCGACTGGCGCGGCTTCGGCCAGACCGAGCGTTCGGGGTGCGACACCTACTGGTTCCCCGATTATCTTGGCGACCTCGACGCCATGCTCGACCATTATTCGCCGGCCGTGGCGGTCAATCTGCTCGGCCATAGCATGGGCGGCAACGTGGCCGGCATCTATGCCGGCGTGCGGCCGCAGCGGGTGCGCCGGCTGATTAATCTGGAAGGCTTCGGCATGCCGGCCGCTGGCCCCGAAAAAGCGCCGCGCCACTATGCCAAATGGCTCGACGAGCTGCGCGAACCGGCCGAGCTGCGCACCTATCCGAGCGTGGCGGCGGTGGCATTGCGCCTGCAAAAAACCAATCCGCGCCTATCAAGCGAACGCGCCGCTTTCCTGGCGGCGCACTGGTCGGCCCGGAACGACGCCGGCGACTGGGAAATTTTGGGTGACCCGGCCCACAAGAAGCCAAGCCCGATCCTGTACCGGGTCGAGGAAGTCATGGCGTGCTGGAGCGCGATCACCGCGCCCGTCATGTGGGTCGAGGCGGCCGACACGACTATGTGGCAATGGATGGGACCGAAGCCGCAGGCGCGCATCGAAGTCGACCGCCGGCTCGGCCACCTGAAGGACGTCGAAACCCACATGATGCAAGATGCCGGCCACATGCTGCACCACGACCAGCCTGAACAACTGGCGCAGCTGGTCGAAACCTTTCTCGCCAAATAAGCAAGCAAACGGGGGCGCCCGACATCGCCGTTCCCGTCCGCGTACAATGGACGCTCCGTCACTGATGCTTCGAAGTGCCTTGTCCTTATGTTGAACGTAGATTTGCATTGTCATTCGAATGTGTCCGACGGCGTGTTGTCGCCGGCGGCCGTGGCGCAGTACGCCAGCCGTGCAGGGGTCGACGTCTGGGGTCTGACCGACCATGACGAAGTCGGCGGCATCGCCAGCGCGCGCGCCGCCGCCGCCGAGGTCGGCATGCGCTTCATTGCGGGTGTGGAAATTTCGATCACCTGGGCTAACCAGACCGTGCACATCGTCGGCCTGCACATCGACGAAACCAACCCGGTGTTGCTGGAGGGGCTGGGCGACACCCGCAGCGGGCGCGATGCGCGCGCGCGCGAAATGGCGGCCCAGCTGGCGCGCGCCGGCATTGCCGACGCTTACGAAGGCGCCCTCAAGTTCGTTGCCAACCCGGACCTGATGTCGCGCACCCATTTCGCCCGCTTCCTGGTCGAGCGCGGCGTCTGCGCGAACATTGCGGAGGTGTTTCGCAAGTACCTGACCGAAGGCAAGCCTGGCTACGTGCCGCACCGCTGGGCTTCGCTCGGGCAGGCGGTCGGCTGGATCAAGTCGGCCGGCGGCATCGCCGTGATCGCCCATCCGGGCCGCTACAAGTTCAGCGCGCTCGCCGAGGGTGCGCTGTTCGACGAATTCAAGCAGTTGGGCGGCGCCGCCATCGAGGTCGTCACCGGCAGTCATACGCCGGACCAGTATCCGGTGTACGCCGAGCTGGCGCGGCGCTATGGTTTTCTGGCCTCGCGCGGTACCGATTTCCACGCGCCGGGCGAGTCGCGCGCCGATTTTGCGCTGCTGCCGCCGCTGCCGGCGAACGTCACACCGGTATGGCACGACTGGTTTTAAGCTCTTGAATTTTCGGCAAGCCAGCCTTATCTTATTAGCAGTCCATCAATTTACCAATCGCGCGCATTTGCCTGCGCCCGGGAGCCCTACATGAAGCGCATTATCTTGTTCCTTGCAACCAACCTCGCCGTGATGCTGGTGCTTTCGCTGGTGCTCAATGTGCTGGGCGTGGGTAGGGCGGTGACCGGCGCCGGCATCAACGTCCCGGCGCTGCTGGTGTTTTCGCTGGTGGTCGGCTTTACCGGGTCGATCATTTCGCTGCTGATCAGCAAACCGATGGCCAAGTGGTCGACCGGCGCGCGGGTGATCGACAACCCGGCCAACTCGACCGAGCTGTGGCTGGTGAACACCGTGCGCCAGCTGGCCGAACGGGCCGGCATCGGCATGCCCGAGGTGGCGGTCTACGAGGGCGAACCGAACGCGTTTGCCACCGGCGCGTTTAAGAATTCGGCGCTGGTGGCGGTGTCCACGGGCCTGATTGAAAGCATGAACCGCGAAGAGGTCGAAGCTGTACTCGGCCACGAGATTGCCCACGTCGCCAACGGCGACATGGTCACGCTGGCGCTGATCCAGGGCGTGGTCAACACGTTCGTGGTGTTCATGGCGCGGGTGGTCGGTTTTTTTGTCGACAAGGTCTTGCTGCGCAGTAACAGCGAGCGCGGCATCGGCATCGGCTACATGGTCACCGTGTTCGTCTGCGAGCTGGTGTTCGGCCTGCTGGCGTCGATCATCGTCGCCTGGTTCTCGCGCCAGCGCGAGTTCCGCGCCGATGCCGGTTCGGCAAACCTGCTGGGCAGCCCGGTGCCGATGCAGCGTGCGCTGGCGCGCCTGGCGGGCGTGCCCGCCGGCGAGATGCCGAAAGCCATGTCGGCGTTCGGCATTTCCGGCACCGGCGGCGGCTGGGGCGCGCTGTTTTCGACCCACCCGCCGATGGAACAGCGGATTGCCGCGCTGCAGAACCTGCAAGCGCGGCCGGCCTGACGCATGAGCCAGTTCTTCCAGATCCACCCGGAAAATCCGCAGGCGCGCCTGATCAAGCAGGCCGCGCAGATCATCCACGGCGGCGGCATCGTCGCGCTGCCGACCGACTCGTGCTACGCGCTGGTATGCCACCTGGACGACAAGGGCGCCGTCGAGAGGCTGCGCCGCATCCGCGGCATCGACGAAAAACATCACCTTACCCTGCTGTGCCGCGACCTGTCCGAGATCGCGCTCTACGCGCGGGTCGACAACAGCCAGTTCCGCCTGCTCAAGGCGGCCACCCCGGGGCCGTACACGGTGATCCTGGAGGCAACGCGCGAGGTGCCGCGCCGGCTGTCGCATCCGTCGCGCAAGACGATCGGCTTGCGGGTGCCCGAAAATGCCATCGCCAACGCGCTGCTGGCGGAACTCGGCCAGCCGCTGATCGGCACCACCCTGATCACTCCGGACAACGAATTACTCAACGATCCGGAAGAGATACGCGAACAGATGGGCAAGCTGGTCGACCTGGTCATCGATGGCGGCGCCTGCTCGATGGAGCCGACCACGGTGATCGACCTGACCTCGCTTGAACCGGTGCTGGTGCGCCAGGGGCGCGGCAACGCGGCCTTGTTCGGCCTGTGATGGCGCTGCGATTACCGACGCACATATCAAGGCAAACCTGCCGCAAACTGCGGCCTGCCGGTCTGCTCTGTTAAAATCCACGGCATGAATGAACTCGATACGATCGTCCGGACGGTTACCGTATATGCAATTCCGGTGTTGTTTGCCATCTCACTTCACGAAGCCGCGCACGGCTACGTCGCCAGGTATTTCGGCGACCCGACCGCGTCCGACGCCGGTCGCCTGAGCCTGAACCCGGGCCGCCATATCGACCCGTTCGGCACCATCTTGCTGCCGCTGATGCTGTACCTGTCGCCGCTGCACATCCCGTTCGGCTACGCCAAGCCGGTGCCGGTCGATTTTGACCGCCTGCGCAACCCGCACCGGCATATGCCGTGGGTGGCGGCGGCCGGTCCGGCGGCCAATTTTGTCATGGCGCTTGGCTGGATGATGCTGTTCGTGGCGCTGGCGTCAAGCGGCGCCAACGATGCTGCCGGC
>Ga0326734_1000131_pt1 | contig 22334 bp, 18 predicted proteins | sample 15_GP2_1315_FD_207944 | JGI IMG/M metagenome (GOLD analysis project Ga0326734, IMG submission 207944) | Glacier ice microbial communities from Ngari, Tibet, China - 15_GP2_131.5 | ecosystem: Environmental > Aquatic > Freshwater > Ice > Glacier | place: China: Ngari, Tibet | collected 2018-07-18 | reverse complement strand
TAATCGCCAGCCCGACCAAAAAGAGCGCCGAAGCGACTAGGTTCAGTACGACATAGTGAACGCCAGCCTTGAAACGCTCCCGGCCCTGGCCATGCACCAGCAGCACATAAGACGCAATCAGCAGCACTTCGAAAAAAACAAACAGATTGAACAGATCGCCCGTCACGAACGCGCCCGATAGGCCCATAAGCAGAAAGTGGAACATGGTGTGAAAGTGCCGTCCGCGCGAGTCCCAACCGCCAGCTGCGTACCAGAGCACCGGCACCGCAATGGTCCAGGTCAGCGCCAGCATCATGGCGCTCAGTCGGTCAACCACCAGCACAATACCAAAGGGCGCGGGCCAGCCGCCCACGGGATACACGTTCAGCGCACCCAGGGCGGCTTCGCCCATCAGTCGCCAGGCCAGCACGGCGCCCAGCACCACCGAAACAAAGCTCAGCAGCCGCCGGCGTTGCAGCAGCGGCCCGCCGTGGTTGGCTTCGCCGCCGTCGTCGCCCATCAGCAGCAGGGCCACGGCGGTGAACATCGGCAGCAGCACTGGCAGCACCGGCAGGTGCGTTTCAAAAAACAGGCTCAGGAGTTCGCTCATGCGGCATCGTCCCGGCCATAGCCCGTGCGATGGCCGGGCTCATGGCCATCCACATGGTCGCTGTCGGTTTCATGGCGGCTGCGCAGCGCCAGTTCGACCACGAAACCGGTGGTGGCAAAGCCGATCACGATCGCGGTCAGTACCAGCGCTTGCGGCAGCGGGTCGGCCACGCGCCCAGTTGCTGAGAGAATCGGGGCCGCGTCCTGCCAGAGGCGGCCCATGGCGAAGATGAATACGTTCACCGCATAGCCCAGCAGTGTCATGCCCAGCACCACGGGCCAGGTGCGCCCGCGCAAAATCAGGTAGATGCCGGCGGCGGTGACGGCGCCAATGCCGGTGGCCACCAAAAATTCAAGGCTCATGGTTTTATCTCTCGAGAAGGGCGTGCCGGCGCAGGCGTGCCGGTTTCGCGGGACACAGTGCCCAGGGTGGAAAGCGTCAGCAGGGTGGCGCCAACCACAGTGATGTACACGCCCAGGTCAAACAGCGCGGCGGTGGCCAGCGGCAGCTCGCCCAGCAGCGGCATGGAAAGATAGCCATGGGCGCTGGTCAGGAAAGGCTGGCCGAATACGAAAGCGCCCATGCCCGTCAGCCCCGCGATGCCCAGCCCCATGCCGATCCAGCGCACGAAGCGGCTTCCAGCATCAGCCCGCAGCAGCGCCTCGGCGCGCGACTGGCCCATGGCCATGTACTGCAGCACCAGCGCCACGGCGGTGATCAAGCCGGCAATGAAGCCGCCGCCGGGCTGGTTGTGGCCGCGCATGAAGATGTACAGCGTCACCACCAGCGCCAGCGGCAGCAGCATGCGCGCGGCCACGCGCAGCATCAGCGGCTGCGTGGCAAAGGTCCAGGCCAGGCCGCCAGCATCGACCGCCGGGCGGCGCGCGCGCATGCCGTCCATCAGCGCCAGCACGCCAATGGCCGCAATCGCCAGCACGACAATTTCGCCCAGGGTGTCATAACCCCGGAAGTCCACCAGGATCACGTTGACCACGTTGGTGCCGCCGCCAGCGACCGCCGAGTTGTTCAGGAAATACCAGGCGATCGACTCATGGTCGCGCGTCAGCATGACCCAGGCCAGCCAGGCCATGCCCGATCCGCCGGCCAGCGCCAGAACGCCATCGCGCCAGCGGCGGGACACGCTCGATTCGCGCGGGGTCTGGCGGGGCAGCAGCGCCAGCCCCATGAGCAGTAGCACGGTGGAGACGACCTCGACCGTCAGTTGCGTCAGCGCCAGGTCGGGCGCCGACAGGCCGACGAAGGTCATGGCCGTCACCAGGCCGATCACGCCGGCGACCACCACCGACTGAAAGCGGTCGTGGTGGCGTAGCGCCAGCCAAGCGCAGCACATCAGCAGCAGGCCCCACAGCACCAGCGCGGGCAAGTTGACCGGCAGCAAGGCGCGCGAGCCGGTGCCAGGTGCATCGCCAAACAGCAAGGGGCTGCTGGCCACGACCAGGGTAGCGATCAGCAGCCAGGCGATGTAGCGCTGCAGCGACGCGGTTTCCAGCAGTCCCGTCAGCCGGCCGGCGCTTTCGAACAGGCGGTCTTTTCCCCGTGTGAACAGCTTCAGGCCGGTCAGCATGCCAAACCAGTTTTCAGAATTCAGCCGATGCAGCCGGCCGCCGCGCGCCAGCAAAAAGTACAGCGCCGCGCCGCCGGTCAGCGCCAGCACGCTCAGCGCCAGCGGCAGGTTGAAGCCGTGCCAGATCGCTAGGTGGAATTCGGGCGGCGCCGTGCCCAGCATGGCGGTGGCGGCCACCAGCACTATCGGCCCGAGCAGCAGCGACGGCAGGATGCCGACTGCGATGCAGACCACGGCCAGCAGGATCACTGGGGTTTTCATGCCAAGGGGCGGCTCGTGCGGATGCGCCTTGGGCAGATCGCGCGCCGGCCCGTTGAAGAAAATGTCGTGGACCAGTCGGACCGAATAGGCCACGCTCAGCAGCGCCGCCAGCGTTGCCAAGGCCGGCACCAGCCAGCGCCAGCCGCCCGCCTGGCCAAAGGTCACGGCCTCGGTCAGGAACATTTCCTTGGACACAAAGCCGTTGAACAGCGGCACGCCGGCCATGGCGGCCGCCGTGACCATCGCCAGCGTCGCGGTCCAGGGCATGAGGCGCCCCAGGTTGCCCAGCAGGCGCATGTCGCGCGTGCCGGTTTCATGGTCCACGATGCCGGCGATCATGAAGAGCGAAGCCTTGAAGCTGGCATGGTTCAGGATGTGGAATAGCGCCGCCACCGCCGCCAAGGGCGAGCCCAGCCCGATTAAAAACGTGATCAGCCCCAGATGGCTGATGGTCGAGTAGGCCAGCAGGGCCTTGAGGTCATGCTTGAAAATCGCGATGAAGGCGGCAAACGCCATCGTTGTCAAGCCGGTGGTGCTGACCAGGCCGGCAAACAGGTCGGTGCCGCCGATGACCGGCGTCAGGCGCGCTAGCAAAAAGATGCCGGCCTTGACCATGGTGGCCGAATGCAGATAAGCCGACACCGGCGTGGGCGCGGCCATGGCCTGCGGCAGCCAGAAATGGAAGGGGAACTGCGCGCTTTTGGTGAAGCAGCCTAGCAAAATCAGCAGCAGCGCGGCGGGATAGCGTGGATCGGCCTGGATGACCGCGCCCTGGCCCAGCATCTGGCTCAACTCATAGGTGCCGGCGATCTGACCGAGCAGTACGAAACCGCCCAGCATTGCCAGGCCGCCGCCGCCGGTGATGGCCAGTGCCATGCGCGCGCCTTCGCGCGCATCGGCGCGGTGCTGCCAGTAGCCCACCAGCAGGAACGACGAGATGCTGGTCAGTTCCCAGAACACGATCATCAGCAGCAAGTTGTCAGACAGCGCAATGCCGAGCATCGCCGCCATGAACAGCATCAGCGTGCTGTAGAACTTGCCGACCGAATCGTCCTGGCCGAGGTAGAAGTGCGCGTACACGATGATCAAGAGGCCGATGCCGGTGATCAAGAGCGCGAACATCAGCGACAGGCCATCGAGCCGCAAGCCCAAGTTCAGGCCGATTTCCGGCACCCAGGCGATGAAGTCGTGCAGCACCTCGCCGCGCATGACCAATGGCGTCTGCCAGAGTAGCAAGGCCAGGCAACAAGCAGTGATGGCTGCGGCCAGCCAGGCAGTGCGGCTGCGATGGCCCACGGACCGTTGGGCGCCGGCCCAGCCGGTGGCCAGGGTGCCCGCCAGCAGCGGCAGAAGAATGATCAGCAGTAGCACGGTCTGGCGTTTTCTCTGATTGAACGAAAGTTTATTCTAAGGGGGACGATTTTGGGGGCTGGCACTCATCAACCATATCCATTGACAACGTCACCGGCGCCATCGGGAAGGGCACGTGCCTGATCAGGCACACGCGCATCGCTGCCGGGCTGAGGAAGGTGGCAGCAGTGGTGACTACAGCCGATTCTGATGGGCATGGATACCCCCGCTGTGTTCTTTGGCGTCACGGTGATGACCGCCATTACCGAGAACGCGGCACTGAACTATCTGCGTTTGCTGCTCGAAGGCCTGGGCCAGTAATTCAAGATCGCGCTGGTCGCCGGCGCGGTCACGGGCGGCGGCTTGACGGTGATCGCGAATGCGCCCAACCCCGCTAGCGTCGCCATTTTGCGTGGCAGCTTTGAGGGCCGCACCATTGACCCGCTGGGTTTGCTCAATGCGGCCGTCTCGCCCACACTGGTGGCAGTGCTCACGTTTGGCGTGCTGTGAAGAAGACCAGCGGCCCTGCAGAAACTGAAGTGAAAAACGACGGGAGATAACAATGCAGGAAACAGCAGAGCAAACCGTCACTTCACGGTACAGGCCCAGCAGCGTGCCCATCAGCACCGCCGCCGACATCAGCCAGCGGCCCATGTGACAATAGCGCGCTTGATGGTGTCCGCGCAGGCCCTAGTCGTTGCCCAGGAAATGCAGGCCCATCGCGCCGGTGAAGATGTACAGGTTGCCCGCGCCGGCGCGCACATGCTCGACCAGCAGGTAGCCAATCAGTGCGTTGTAGACGTTGAAACTGCATATGCTGATCCATAACACGCGCGGGCTGGTGGTCTTGCGCCAGCAGCCCGGCGGCAGCAAGGAGGTGCAGGCTGCTGGCGCTGGTGGCCATCAGGCGCCGCCACGAAAAAGGCGGCCTGAGGCTCGGCCATCCATCCAACGCCCGGGCTGGCGCCGGGGTACCGGCTGCAGGAGGCTCAGGCCGTGCCGGCCATGCTGCGGCATTCGTCGGCGCATGCAAGGCAGATGGCGGCGCAATCCTGGCAGTGGTCCATTTTGTGCTGCTGGCATTCCTCGCCGCAGGCTTGGCAGATCTCGGCGCACAGCGCGCAAATGAATTGGGCATGTTCGCTGCTGCGGGCCATGGCCGCCGCAGCAAAGGTGCAGGCCTCGGCGCAGTCGATGTCCAGCGCGATGCACCGGGCCATCATCTTAACGTCGTCCTCCTGCAGGCAGGCGGCTACGCACTGATGGCACTGGGTGGCGCAGTCCCTGCAAAGCTGCAGGCACTCGTCAAACTCTTCATTCATGCTATGTACTCCTGATGAGGTGGCTAGCCTGGCAGCGTGCAGGCTGTCGGTCGGCCGGGGTTGAACAAAATACGCTTGCTCACTGTTCTCCGGTTCGCCCGCCCTGCATGTAGGCGCCGGCCTGCTGGCGACGTCGGCGTGACGACATGCAACCGGCGGCTTGGTTGCCGGGTCAGTCTTCTCTGCGGCCTAGCGGCGCCTGCTCGGGCTCGGACTTGCCGGCCGGGCGTGCAGTGGGCACCTGGCGCGCCGGCCGGGACACCGTTCCCTTGCCCGGGGGCCAGCCTTCGCGCTGGCGCAAGCGGTCGCCGTCGGTCTCTTCAGTCTGGTCGTGAAACAGGATCTGCTGCGTCGGAAACAGAATGTCGATGCCTGCAGCCAGCAACGCGGCGGCTGCTTTTTCCAGCACCAGATCGTGCGAGGTCAGCACATCGAACTGCCGCGGGGGCTGTACCCACCAGCGCAGCCGCACGTTGATGCTGCTTTCAGCCAGTTGGACCACCAGAACATCGGGCGCCGGCTCCTTGAGCACCCCCGGAACGCTCTGCACCACCTGCAGCAAGATGACCTTGGCCTGGGCGATGTCGTCGCCGAAACCCAGGCAGAAGTCGTACTCCAAGCGGCGCTGCTCATGCGCCGTGTTGACCGTGACCGAGTTGGTGAACAGGTTGGAATTGGGAATGACCACTCGCCGGCCGTCGTACGTTTTGATAAAGGTGGCCCGAGTCTGGATGTCCTCGACCGTGCCTTCGAAGCTGCCGATCACGATCTGGTCGCCGATGCGAAACGGCTCGGAGGCCAGCAGCAAGATGCCAGCCAGGAAGTTCTGCAAAATGTCGCGAAAGGCAAAGCCGATGGCTACGCTGGACAGGCCCAGGATGTTGACCAGCCATAAAAAAGCAGGAACACGACCACCGCCAGCAGCAGGTAGGGCAGCCGCTGCACAAAGCCGTTGGCCAAATCCTGCAGGGCCCCGGTGGCCTCACTCAAGTCGAAATCCATGACAGTTCCTTCAGGGGTGGCGCTGGCGCTCAGCCGGCGCTGGCTTTGCGCAGCGAGCGCTCCAGCAGCCGGGCGCGGCGCCGGGCCGGTGCCGAGCGGATCAGCGGCTCGATTCGGCACAGTTCGCGGTAGACATCGCGGGTGGCGCTGGCCAGGCTGGCATGGCGCTGCGGATCGGTGGTAGCCTGGCGGACAAAGCCGAGCGCATCAAGCAGCCGGCTGAGCACCTGCAGGTCCCCCCGGCTGTGGGCCACCACCGGGTCGAAGGCCAGCTTCAGGATGCCGGAAAAGTCCGGCGCTGGCGCGATCACCCGCAGCCGGCCCTGCGCCATGCGGTGCGGGTCCGGGATGCGCCGCGCGGCCAGCCGCGCCAGCAGCGCGCCGAGCCGGTCGATGCACATGCAGGCTGTGGTCGGGTCGTTGATGCCGGGCGACAGCGCCTTCAGGGCCACATCAACCAGTTGCTGCAGGCCAAAGGCCGCGTCCTGCTCCACCGTGCGCTGGGGCGCCAGGCTGACCCAGCCGCGCAGGCGCTGCGCATCGCCGTCGGCCAGCGGGTCGGTGCCGGTCAGCTCGATCACCGGGCTGCCGGCCACGACGAATGCGCCGGTCGCGACGGCCAGCCGCACGATGCGGTCCTGCTCGACTGCGAATTGCAGCACGCTGTCGCTGTCGATGCCGGTCACGTAGCCGTCTTGGTCGGCCGGCACCGCCGTCCAGGCCCGGGGCAGCCTGGGCGCCAGGTCCGGGCCGGACGCAGGCGGCTGGCCAATTTCTTGCGGAAACAGCCTCTCGATGGCGCCGGCCGTATCGTGGGCGATGCGCGCCAGGATAGAGGCGGCCTGGATGCTCTGGGCCACATGGTGGATGAAGTAGATCAGCAGGGCCACGCCGGCCAGCGCATAGACCATGCCGGCCAGCACCGCCAGCGACGGGACGAAGTTGCCATAGTCGGCGCCGCGAATCGTGCGCAGCACGATCAGGCAGTAGGCAAAGATGCCCATGAACACGCCCAGCACCACCTGGGTCGGGCGGTCGCGCATGAAGTTGCGCAGCACCCGGGGCGAATACTGCGTCGAGGTCAGCGACAGAGCCACGATGGTGATGGAAAAGACCACGCCAGCGACCGTGACCATCGAGGTGGCAATCGCCGCCAGGATGGCGCGCGACGCGTCGGCGCTGGCGCCGAACAGCCGGGGCCAGCGCATGGCCAGCTCCCGGCCCACGCGCCCGTCGGTTTCGGTCATCAGCACGGCGGCCACCATTGAGCCCAGCACGATCAGCGAAGGCACGAACCACAGGCTGGCGCGCAGGCCGATCCAAAGGCGGCGCAGGCGATTCATTATCCGGCGTCCGGCTGACCGTCCCGACCTGTCTCATCCTGCGGCAGCTCGGTGCCGCCTGGCATCGCCGAGTCGTTGGCCTGACCTTTGGGTAGCACATGAAAGCTGCCATCGGTCTCCAGCACCACTGCCCCAGCCGCCTCCAGCGCGCCCAGGCCCGCGCCCCGAACCACAGACTCGATCTCGTCGGCCGTCACCCGCTCCCGGCGCATCGCGTCCTGCAGCAGCCTGCCGCGGTAGAGCAGCACCCGGGGCTCGGACTTGACGGCCCGGCGCACCGGCCCAAAGCGCACCGAGAGCTTAGCCACCGCATACTGTCCGAAGATCAGCACTGCAAAGGCGGCCACACCCTCGGCCAGAGCGACATCCTTGGACAGCAGCACGGTGGCAAAGGTCGATCCCAGCGCCACGGTGACAACCAGGTCAAAAGCGTTGAGCTTGGACAGGGTGCGCTTGCCCGAAATGCGCAGCAGCGCGATGAGTGCGGCATAGGCCGACAGGCCCACCAGCACCACCCGTACGATGCCCTGCCAGCCGTCAAACCACACGCGAGGGGCGCGGTTCAACGACCACCCACAGGGCTGCGGTGACGCTACCGGTCATCGCCGGCGACCAAGAGAGAGCAAGCCCGGCACTTCATGGCGCGGGCGTGCGCTTGAGTGCGCCTTGAGGGGTTTTCCGAACCCAGCACTGGCCTGCGGCGGCGCAGGCTGGGAACGCCAGGGTGGCAATCAGTAATGCAGGTATATGCATGGCTTCCCTTTCATGGCGACAGGTGACAGGCCTGGTAGCGGCATCGGCATGCGTTGATGGCCGCCGGCCCACTTGTTTGACCTGAGCTTCACGCGTCAAGCAACCCATGGGGGTGCGCCAACTTCTCTTTAATGCGTCAGCGCACATCGACAGCGGCCCTTGGAGGCAGCGCCCAGAACCCCGAATCCTCCGGACCAAGCGCTTTCTAGATAGAGAGAAAGAATTGATGCCCCGGCTGTTTCACCGGTCTTCTCGTCCTACAGGGCGTACAGCAAAAGGACTGACAGCCACGGTCGCAGCAGGAACCCAGACTATGGAGATGATCACCCATTCGGGTCTTGCTCCAGCGCCCGGCCTGCCCGGACCGCCTTCTCACGCCCCCTGTCCCGCCCTGGCCAAGGCAGGTCCGGACGAGCCGGCAGCCCGTGATGCGCACCCGGCGTCTTAAGCAAACTGCTGCCGTTCTTGCAGCGCTGACCTTGCTCTATGCGGCGGCAGGCTTTCTTCTGCTGCCATGGCTGGCAGAGCGTCGGCTTGGACCGCTGCTGCAGGAAAGGCTAGGGCATGGCGTTTCGGTGGGCGCGGTGCGGGCCAATCCTTTCCTGCTCACGCTGAACCTGCGCGATGTCAGCATCGAGGGCGAGCACGGCATCTCGGTGATCGCGTTTGACCAGCTGTCGGCCGACCTGGACTGGGCGGGACTATTCCGCCGCACCTGGACGCTGGACACGCTGGCGCTGCAAGGCCTGCGCATTCACCTAGTGCGCCAGCCCGATGGCACCCTGAACCTGGCTGAACTCGCGCAGCGCCTTGCCGGCCCGGGCGGTGAGCCCGGCCGGGGCGCGCAGGCAGCGCTGCTGCGCCAACTCGACGTGCCGCAGGCCAGCCTTGTCTTCACCGACCTCACCGGCGCCCGGCCGGCCAGCGCAACCATCGCACCGCTCAGCCTGCAGGCGAGCGGGCTGTCCAACATCGCCGGGCAGCGTGCCAGCCACAGCCTGAACGCTGACCTGACCGGCGGCGGCATGCTGGACTGGCGCGGCAGCGCCGTGCTGCAGCCAGCGCTTGAAGCGACCGGCGAGGTGCAATTGCGCGGCCTGCAGGCCAGCATGCTCTGGCCCTTCCTGCGCGACAGGCTGCGGCTGTCCGAGATGCAGGCCAGCGCCAGCCTGTCGGCCGCTTATGCCTACAGCGGCGGCCAGTCGCTGCGCCTGGACGGCATCGCGCTTGACCTGGCCGACGTGCTGCTTGCCCGCGCCGGCGAGGACGGCCGCCTGCTGGCGATGAAGCGCATCACGGCCAGCGGCGGTAGCCTGGACCTGGCGCAGCGCCATGCGGCACTGACGGCACTGGCGTTCGAGGGCGGCCAGACCACGGTAGCGGTCGCGCCCGACGGGCAGGTGAACTGGGCGCTGTCCGCATTGCCAGCCAGCGCCAGCCCGGCTGGCAGTGCGGCGCAGAGCGCGCCGGACTGGACGCTGGAAGTTGCAGCCCTGTCAACTCGGCAGGTCAGCTTTCATTACCGGGACCGCAGCCGTCAGCCGGCGCTGGCGGCGGACATCGGCGACGTGGCCGGGTCCTTGCGGCTTGGGCTGGCCACCGGCTCGGCTCTCCGGGTTGTTGCCAGCGGCATAGAGGCCGGGCTGCAGAAGGCAAGCCTCGTGGCACCAGGAGCGCAGCACTTGGCGCTCACCCTCGACTCGGCCCGGATGCAGCAGGGCCATTTCGACCTGCAGGAGCGGCGCTTGGCCGCGCAGGAGTTTGCGGTCGCCAACGGACAACTGTCCCTGGTGCGTGAGACGGCCGGGCAGACGCCGCAGCGCGGCCCTGGGCAGGCGGGCGCTGCGTCGTCCGGCAGTAGCGCGCCTTGGACGCTGCAGGTCGACACCCTTCGGATCGACCGGCTCGGCGCGCAGATGACCGACCGCAGCCGTCCAGCGCCGCTGCTGCTGCGCGCTGGCGCCATCGACGGCCAGGCCGGGCTGCGCCTCATGCTGGGCACAGGCGGCACGCAGCTTGCGCTGGAGCGTCTGGAGGCCCGGCTCCAGCAGCTCCAGCTGGCCTCGCCAGGCCTTACGCAGCCGCCCTTGACGCTGGCGTCCGCATCGATCGCGCAGGGTCACCTTGACCTGGCCGCCCAGCGCATTGGCGCCAGCGAACTGGTGTTGCAGGGCGGCGCGGCAAGCATCGTGCGGCACGCCGATGGTCGGCTGTCACTGCCCGGGCTGCTGGTGCCGGCCGCCGGTGCAGGGCGCAGTGCAGACGGGCCGGCCCTGGCGCCTGCGGCGGCTGCTGGCAAGTCGGAGTGGCAGTATGCCTTCGGCCTAGTCCGGCTGGCGTCGCTGGGTCTGAAGTTTGTGGACAACAGCTTCACGCCGCCGCTGGCCTTGGGCGCCACGCTGCAGGCCAGCGCAAGAAACGTCGCCAGTGACCGGCCGGCAGCGTTCGAGGCCGCCCTTTCCCTGGCGCCGGGCGGAGCCGTTCAGGCCAGCGGCACTGCCGCCTCCGGCGCGGCCAATGTTCAGGCGCAGGTCAAAGTCGCCGGGTTGGCCCTGGCGCCGCTGCAGCCGCTGCTGGCGCGGTTTGCCGCGCTCGACGTGCGCTCGGGCGTTGCCTCGGCTTCCGCCCAGCTGCGCTACCAGGGCGGGGCGCAGGCCTCGCTGCAGGCCAAAGGGAGTCTGGTCATAGCAGACCTGCTGGTCAACGAGGCAAGGTCGGGCCAGCGCTTTTTGTCGTGGCAGCAGCTCGATGCCGACGGCGTCGCCTTCGACCTGGTTTCTCGCCGGCTCACGGTGCAGGAAGTCACGGTGAACGCGCCAGGCGCAAAGATCGAGATTGCCAAGGACCGCAGCGTGAACCTGGCACAGGTGTTCAGGCGGGGCGAGCCGACCCGGCAACGGGCAGAACAAGCGGGCGCGCAGCCGAAGGCGCCTGCCGCGCAGGACGCCGCGCGCTGGGGCCTGGAAGTCGAGCGGGTGCGGCTGCTCGGCGGCAATGTGGACTATGCCGACCTGAGTTTGGTGCTGCCTTTTTCCACCACGGTCACGGCACTGGACGGCACGATTGTCGGCATCTCGAGCGACAGGTCGCATCGCGCCGACATCAAGGCCAGCGGCACTATCGAGCCCTATGGATCGGCAAGCGTCAGTGGCACCATCGCACCCTTCGCGCCGTCGCAGTTCACCGACCTGCAGGTGATGTTCAACAATGTCCAGGTGCCGCCGCTTTCCCCCTATACCGCCACTTTTGCCGGTCGCAAGGTGGAATCGGGCAAACTGTGGCTCGATCTCGAGTACAAGATTACCGACGGCGAACTCCTTGGCAAGAACGCGATCCGCCTGGCGGACTTCACGCTCGGCGAGCGCGTGAATGCGCCCAGCGCCATCAGCGTTCCGCTCGACCTCGCCGTTGCGCTGCTCACCGACGCGAAGGGCGAAATCCATCTGTCGGTGCCGGTGCGCGGCGCCCTCGACAACCCGCGCTTCAGCGTCGCGAGCGCCGTCAGGCAGGCGCTGGGCAACGTGCTGCAACGCATGGTGAGTGCGCCTTTCCGGGCACTCGGCCGCCTGTTCGGCGGCAATGCCGAATCGCTCGCAGCGATCGACTTCGAGCCCGGCAGCGCCGCGCTGCGGCCCGAGCAGCGCGAAAAACTCGATGCCCTGAGCCGCGCCTTGCAGGAGCGTCCGCGCTTGCAGCTCGTGGTGAGCGCGCCGTACAGCCCGCAAACCGATGCGCTTGCCTTGCAGCGCGAGCAGGCGCGGCGCGATCTCGCCCAAGCCCTTGGCCGCAGGCTGGAGGTGAACGAAGATCCAGGACCCATCGCCTACGACGACCCGGCGACACGGCGCGCGCTGGAGCGAATGCTCCGCGAGCAGGCGGGCGCCGATGTAGTGCGCCAGCTCGACAGCGACTTCGCAGGCGCCAGCGACGCCAAGCGCAGGCTGTACGAGGCGATGTTTGACAAAATCGCCGCAACACGGGCCACAGGCGAAAGCGCGATGCAACTGCTTGCAGCCCAGCGCGCGCGGGCAATTGCCGGCTATCTCGTGCAGCAGGGCGTCGGGCGCGAGCGGGTGCAGACGGGCCGTATCCTGGCCGTGCAGGACGCCAGCGCGGGGGCAGTCAGTGCGCAATTGCAGGTCGCGCCCACCGATCCGACCGGCTGAGCGCAGCGGAGCTTGCAATGATCCATAGCGTTTCCTGGAAGGATTTTTTGGGTGATCTCTATGACGAAGTCAAGCGCGACAACATCTTCAACGGCGCGGCCGCGCTCGGCTTTTACCTGACGCTGGCAATTTTCCCGGGGATGATCTTCGTCATGGCGGTGATTCCCTACCTGCCGATTGCCAATGTCGACCAGGCCATCATGGACCTGCTGCGCCAGGTCCTTCCCGGTACGGCTGCCGACACCTTCGCCGGCGTGGTCGACGAGGTCACCAACGAGCGGCGCAGCGGGCTGCTCTCGCTCGGCCTGGCCGCCGCGTTGTGGGCGTCATCGTCCGGCATGTACGCGATCATGCAGCAGATGAACATCGCCTTCGATGTCGGCGAGGGAAGGTCGTTTTTAAAGGCCAGGGCCACCGCCCTGACCCTTACGCTCCTCTTTGGGGTGCTCGTGCTTGGCGCGTTTTCGCTGGTCGTTCTGGGCGGCATCGGCCAGAGCTGGATCGGTAGCCGGTTCGGATTGAGCGACGCGCTGCTAATGTTTTTTGCCGGGTTTCGTTGGGTCATCATCGTGCTGGCGCTGCTGCTGGCGTTCGCGCTTGTCTACTACCTCGCGCCGAACGTCAAGCGGCCTTTTGTGATCGTCACGCCGGGCAACCTCACCGCAACGTTTCTCCTGATCGTCGCTTCGCTTGGTTTCAGGCTTTATACGTCGAATTTTGTCGATTTCGGCGCGACTTACGGCAGCATTGGCGCGGTCATCGTGCTGATGCTGTGGCTTTACATGGCAGGCTTTGTCATTTTGCTAGGCGCCGAGATCAACGTGGCGGTCGAACACTGCAAGCGTGCGGACCAGCAGTCGGTTGACCAGCGCAAGCGCTAGAGTAAAGAACGCACGGCGGGCTGAAACCAAACTTTCGGCGGCTAGTGAAGGGGCTGGGTGCCGGCACCGGACCTAGCTTTTTGAGCCTTGGCGCCGTTCGCAATTGCGCTGGAGGCTAGTGCTGGTCGCGCTGGTTCCGTTCCCGCAGCTCGTCGCGCAGCGCCTTGATTTCCCGCCTCAGCTTGGCAATCGAGCGTGCGCTGGGGAGTTCGGCATCTTCATTTTCTGCATCGCGTCCGATAAAAAATGTCGCCAGCGTGGCTGTGACATAGCCGAATACGGCAAAGGCATACAGCGCAAGCATGAAGCACAGGATGCGTCCCTCGGCTGACACCGGCCAGTAGTCTGAACCCAGCGTTGTCATCAGCATGGCGGTCCACCATAGGGCGGTGCCGAAGCTGTCAAAGCCGGGACCCTGCGGCAGTTCGCGCTCGAAAAAATACATCCCTGCGGCGCCTGTGACCGCCACAATGAGCGTGAGCAGCACCACGTAGCCGAAGCCGCGTCGCTGCATCGAAGCACCCAGCGCCTTCATGCCGCGGTTGACCGAGCTGACGACTCGCAGAAGGCGAATGCCGCGCGTGGCTCTGCCGACCTGCAGAATCCTCGCCGCACGCGCGATCCGAAAGACCCGCAGCGCCGGCACCAGCAACGCCAGCACGGTCAACCAGTTTTCCTTGAAGTACGTCACTTTGTTCGGCGCCAGTGTGAGCTTAAGAAAAAAGTCTGCGATGAACACGACCCAGATAGCGGTGCCGACAAACTGCAGGCCCGGTCCAAGGTGCCCGGTCAGTTCAATGACCAGCAGGACCAGCCAAACAAAGCCAAGAACCAGCATCGGTGTTTCAAGCCAGTCTTCAAAACGCTGCAGCACAGCGTAACGTTGTTGCAGGACTTCCTTGTCAACGTCTTCATCGGCCTTCTTACCCGGTCCCTGACGCGAGTTGGCGTTGGAGTTTTCGTGATTTTTCTTCATCATCGTGTCGTGCTGATGAGCAAATTGGGTTGATGTGCACGCCAGGGCGCGTTTCGATCCAAGAGGTTGTTGACGAAATCAAACCATGTTGGCAAGTCTGTCGAGAAGGATACGCGCCTGGGCCAGCCAAACTCAGACAGTGGAGACCGAGGTCTTGCGGTCATGGTGCATGATCATTCGGCACCAAGGCTCACCCCATGCGTGAGTACGTTCGGCCACTCATCGCTTGAGCTGCGCCAAGAACCTGCCGCGGGTGGTGGCTGCACTGACTGACGAGGACCGTACAGAGCGCCGGTGGAACGCTTGCCAAGTCTGCGCAGGATTTGGACGCGAGTGCCTCAAGTCGGCTCAATGGCATGTGTACACACCCGCAGCCATAGGCATCATCGCGGTCCTGCCGCTGGCCGCAGTCATTCCTCCTCAATCAGCGCTTGGGCAAGGCATAGGCGAGCACATCGTCACCGGCCTTGGTTCCCAGCGATCCATGCCCGCCGGCAACCACCAGCAGGTATTGGCGGCCGTCCTCGCCGATGTAGGTCATTGGCGTGGCCTGCCCGCCGGCAGGCAGGCGGCTTTCCCACAGTTGCTGGCCATTGCGCACATCATAGGCGCGCGCATAGTAGTCCAGCGTGCCTGACAAAAACGCAACACCGTCAGCCGTCATGATCGGCCCGCCCAGGTTTGGCACCCCCATTTTGAAAGGCAGGGGAATTGGCGACTGGTCGCGCACAGTTCCATTTTTATGCTGCCAGAGCACCTTGCCGGTGGTGAGGTCAGCGCCCGCCACATAGCCCCAGGGCGGCTGCTGGCACGGTATGCCCAGCGGCGAGGTGAACGCGCTGAGCTTGACGGCAAACGGCGCGCCGAAGTTTTCATTCAACGATGGCAGGCTGCCTTGCGGCCGTTCATCGCCCTGCACCATCAGGCTGGTGTCATCCCGGCGCGGCACCAGCTGCGAGACAAAAGCCAGATAGGTGGGAGTGGTGAAGGCCATTTGCCGCTTCGGGTCCACCGCAATGCCGTCCCAGTTGAAAACGCCGAAGTTGCCGGGATAGACCGGTGAACCCTGGGTCGATGGCGGTGTGTAGCGGCCTTCATAGCGCAGGCGCTGAAAGGCGATGCGGCAGTAGAGCTGGTCAAACATCGTCGCGCCCCACATGTCGCGACCGGCAAGCGGCGGCGGATCAAACGACAGCGCCGAGCGCGGCTGATTTGGCGCAGTGAAGTCCCCTGGGGCGGCGCCCTGCGGCGCGGGCACATCGGTCACCGGCAGCACGGGCGCGCCGGTCTGGCGGTTCAGCACAAAAATTTCGCCCTGCTTGGTTGCCTGCACCAGCGCGGCAACGTTGACGCCGTTGAGGCTCAAATCCACCAGGCTGGGCTGCGCCGGCACGTCATAGTCCCACAGGTCATGGCGCACGGTTTGAAAATGCCAGCGCACCTTGCCGGTAGCCAAGTCAAGCGCCATCACGGCGCTGGAGTATTTTTCAACCGACGCGCTGCGGTTGCCGCCCCATTGGTCAGGCGGCTGGTTGCCCAGCGGCACATAGACCATGCCCAGCGCTTCATCCACGCTGGACACCGACCAGCTGTTGGGTGAATTGACGGTATAGGTCTGGCCCGGCGCGATCGGGGCGGTGGCTTGCGGGTTGCCGGAATCCCAGTTCCAGACCAGGGTGCCGGTGTCGATGTCATAGGCCCGTATCACACCAGACTGCTCTTTGGTCGAGACGTTGTCGAGCACCGTTCCGCCCACAATGATCAGCCGGCGGGTCAGCACCCCGGGCGATGTAGAGTAGTAAGCGCCCAGCTTGGGGTTGGGCATGTTGGCCCACAGGTCCAGTTCACCCTGTCGGCCAAAACGGGTGCAAACCGCGCCGGTATCCGGGTTCAGGGCTATCAGACGGCCGTCCGAAGTGGGCATGAAAAGCCGGGCTGCACAGGCGGAAGCAGACTGTGCGCCGGGCGCTGCAGCTGCCGAAGAGGTGGTTGCAGCGCCGGTGCTCGCACAATACAACTGGCACACAGCGCCCGGTTGAACTCAACGCGCGGGGTTCTGCTTGCACAGCTCTGCCGGCCCCTTGCAGTCATCCTCCCTCGATGAGCCGGGTGGCCGTTGCTGGCGCGTGCCCGCACCGGAGGAGGAAGCGGGGCCGGTCGGCGGCCGGGTCACCATGCCGGGGTCCACGTTCTGCGGTGGCCGCTCGATGGCTTGAGGATCAATGGCGGCTGGCGGCGTCTTTACGATGCCCGGATCGATGGCTGGCGGAGCTTGCATGGATGGCCGTGTTTGCTGCGCGGGCCCGGCCGCAGGTGGGGGCAGCGTGGCGGTTCTGGACGGCTGGCCGCAAGCGCAGACGGAGACCGCCATGAGCGCCGCGGCAAATCCAGCGTGGTATCGGCTTTTCATAAGCAGTTCCTCTCAAGCGCCGAGATCGATCAGGGCCAGGCCCGATTCCGGGTCGCAGCGTTTGCGCAAGTAGCCGGGCGACTCCACCAGCAGGACTTCAAGCGTCGGCCGCACGTGCGCCTGCATCAGGTGCCCGCCGACGGTGCTGCCGTCGCGGCGGCCGAGCACTGTGTGGGCGTGCACCTTGGGTTGGCCGGCGGCGTCCAGTGCAACATCGCCGTTGAGCAAGAGCACCTCGACTTGTTCGTTCACCTCGATGCGGTCGTAGTCCTTGCGTCCCCAGTCGAAGTAGCCGAGCACCGCGCCTTGCAGGGCGCCGATGGCGCTGAAGCGGCTGGCGCTGAGGTTGTGGTCCTGGGCGAACCGCTGCAGGGTAGCCACGACCTCGTCGCCTTTGTCGAAGATGAGCGCGATGGTGCGTTCGGGGCCTTCGTTGAGCACCTTGGCTTTCATGGAACAGTTCCTTGGGATGAACGGGAATTCACACGCTCCAACGCTTCACGCTCGTGCTTGCGTCACAGTCTGGCATTGGAGCCGTGATCGGGATGTAGGTGAAGGCCCACATTACATTTAGACAAACTTAGTCGGCCGTTGGCTCTGCTGAGCGCGGGGTGCAGCTACATTGCTGTTGGGACAGCGCGCGATCCGAACAGGCCGCGCGCCGCCAGCACAAGAAACTGATGGTCATTCGGACTTAAATCGTTTAGATAGGAGGTCGGTGGCAAGCGGCGTAGGACAGACCTGACACCAAGGCAGCTCATCGCAACATCCTGCACGAGCTTACCGAAGCTATGGTTGGCGGTAAACGGAAGTTTGTCATGAAAGCTCTAAAACCCGGATTCATCTTTGGCTTCGCAATCTTTGTGCTGACCACGCTGGCTTGGCTGCTGCTGCAAAACCTCACGCTCGGCGACAAGCAGATCGACGAACGCATCGAGGTTGGCTATGCGGCCTCTGACCCGCAGTTCGAGCGTGTCATGGGCGCGGTGCTCGGACCGTCCATCGTCGGCGGCAACCGCGTCCAGGCATTGCAAAACGGCGATGAAATCTTTCCGGCGATGCTCGGTGCGATCCGCGGCGCGCGGCACACCATCACTTTCGAGACCTACATCTACTGGTCGGGAACGATTGGCAAGGAGTTTGCCCAGGCCCTGGCCGAGCGCGCCCGCGCCGGCGTCAGCGTGCATGTGATGCTCGACTGGTGGGGCACCGAGCTCAAAGCGTCGAACCTCGATGCCATGCGCGCCGCCGGCATCGCGCTGCAGCGCTACAACCCGCCGCGCCTGAGCACGCTGGGCAGAATGAACAACCGCACGCACCGCAAGCTGCTGGTGGTCGATGGCCGCACCGGGTTCATCGGTGGCGTCGGCATCGCCGATGCCTGGCGCGGCCAGGCGCAGGATCCGCAGCATTGGCGCGACATTCACTACCGTGTCGAGGGCCCAGTGGTGGCGCAATTGCAGGCCGCGTTCTTGAACAACTGGGTCACCGTGACCGGCCGCGTGCTGCACGGCCAGCAGTACCTGCCGCCGTTGGAAGCCGTCGGCACACAGGCTGCGCAGGCCTTCACCAGCTCGCCCGGCGGCGGGGCCGAAAGCATGCAGCTGATGGTGTTGATGTCGATTGCCGCGGCGCGCAACACGCTGGCGCTGTCGATGGCGTATTTCGTTCCCGACAATGCGGCTGTCAATTCGCTCGTGGCGGCAGCCCGGCGCGGCGTCCGGGTGCAGCTGATCGTGCCGGGCGCGCGCACCGACCGCGAAATTTTGCGCCGCGCGTCGCGCTTCGAATGGGGGCCGCTGCTGCGCGCCGGCGTCGAGATTTACGAGTACCAGCCGACCATGTACCACTGCAAGGTGATGATCGTTGATGGCCTGTGGACCTCCGTCGGCTCGACCAACTTCGACAGCCGCTCATTCAGCGTCAACGACGAGGCCAACCTCAACGTGCTCGATGCGCCGTTCGCGCTGGCGCAGCGCGCGATTTTTGACGCCGACCTGCGTTTGTCGCGCCGCGTGACGCTGGCCGAATGGGAGAGCCGGGGCTGGCGCGACAAATTGCTCGACGCGCTCGCCGGAACGCTGAGTTCGCAGTTGTAAGGCGCGCCAGTTCGTCAGGCGCGCAGGTAAGCACACGCCTACAGACGCAGAGGCACCTGACCCACCAAGCCGGGTGGAACCCGGGTTTAGAACTGTGACTCGAGCTTTTTAAAAGGAGAAACATGGTGAGGATCCGCACGAATGAATCGAAACTCAGCCAGCGTATCCGGCTCGCCTGGCTACCGGCTGTCGCCCTCAGCCTGTCGGCCACGGCCTTTGCGCAGACCAGCGCAAACACTGCGACCGGCAAGCCAGCCAGGCCAACGCCACCCAGGCCGCGCCCAACGCCACTTACCGGCCGCTGCGCGCCAGCAAGGTCATCGGCATGAAGGTGCAAAACCCGCAAGGCCAGGACCTTGGCAAGATCAGCGACATGGTCGTGAACATGAACACCAGTGACGTGCGTTATGCCATCTTGGAGTTCGATCCCGGCATTTTTCAGGGCGAAAAACTGTTCGCCGTACCCAGCGCGCAACTGCGCATGGCCGCTGATCGCGACACCATCAGCTACAACATGAGCAAAGCCAGGCTTGAAAAGGCGGCGGTTGCGCGCAGCGCGTGGAACACCGCCTGGCGCGACCCGAACTACCTTTCCAATCTCGACAAAGTATGGGGCATCAAGCAGCCATCGCGCGGCGCGGCCGCGCATCGGGTCACCGACCTGATCGGCAAGGACGTCAACAACCGCGATGGCAAGAAGATTGGCGAGATCGAAGAATTGGTGGTCAACATGGCGACGCAGAAGGTTCATTACGCGGTGCTTGAATTCGACCCTAGCCTGGCCGCAAAGGAGCAGAACTTCGTCTTCCCGCTGCGCGCGTTCGACCTGACGCGGGACCGCGACCGGCTGGTACTCGACGTTGACAAGGCGCGACTGCAAACCATGAAGGGTTTCACCGACTCGCATTACGACAGCTTGAACGACCGGATCTGGGTTGCCGACATCGACCGGTATTTCGTCACCATTGCAACGCCGACTGCGGCTGCATCGGCGGCGAACAAACGGGTGGCAGATTTGTTCACCAGGCTGGACAACGACAAAAACGGCACGTTGAATAAAGCTGAAGCTAAGGGCGCCGCTGACCTGGACCGTGACTGGGCCCGCTTCGACAAAAACAACGACGGCAAGATCGACCGGCAGGAGTTCACCGGCAACTACACCATCGAGCCGGGCACGGCGGGCATGAAAAAGTGAAACGACTAAATTGCGCCGTGGCGTCTGGCGGGTCCACGCGCCAGACGCTGGCCGTGCCGCCAGCGCGGCCAAGCGCCTTCGCGCTGCTGTCGGCATGGCTGGTGATTGGCGCGCTGGGCGCTTCCACTGCCGCGCTAGCACAGAGCAGGACCATCAACAATTGCCGCATTGGCCCAGCCGCGCTGTGCCCTGACTACCGATTGTCGGGTGCCAAGCTGGCCGGAGCCGACTTGACGGGTTCGCTGATGTATGGCGTTCAACTCAATGGCGCGGACCTGAGCAGCGCAAAGATGACGGATATCAATCTCAAAAAGGCTAACTTGCAGAGCGCGCGGCTTGATGGCGCATTGCTCTCCAATGCCGATCTGGAAGATGCCGACATGCAACAGGCGTCGCTGCGCGGTGCCCGCTTGCCCAACGCCAACTTGCAGTCCGCCAACCTGCGAGAAGCGGATTTGCGCAAGGCCGTGCTGCGCGGTGCAAAGATGGCGTCGGCGACTCTGACGGGCGCCATGCTGCAAGGGGCCGATTTGCGCCGCGCCAACTTTGATGCGGCCGATCTGGCGGGTGCTGATTTACGCAAAGCCGATTTGCGCGGAGCCAACTTCGAAAGCGCGAATCTGCGTGATGCCGACCTGCGCGGCGCCCGAATCGACCCGAGCATCCGCTGGATCAATGCCATTACGCAGGGTTGTAAGGGTTGTCCAGCCCAACCGGGTTGAAGGAAAAAACCTCTGCAGGGTTGCGTTGCGGTGTTCGGGGCGGTGCGGGAGGCTCGATCGCACCGGACCGCATAATTTGGGTTTTTAACAGTGAAAAGCCACTCGCGCCCAATAGACACGGGCGCAGACAGCTATAAAAATAAGAGAAATGGCAGGGTTGGCATCAACTGCCCCCGAGTTATTCAAAGAGACATTCATGCCGCATCAATCCGCATTCAGCGCCTCACCCATTGCCGCCACCGAACGCCGGATACAGCGCCATGCCGCCATCGACATAAAGCGTCGCGCCGGTTACGAAGTCGGAGTCGTCCGAGGCCAGCCACACGGCTGCTTTGGCGACATCGGGCGCATCGCCGACGCGGCCATACGGAATCAGTTGCAGCAGCCGCGCTTCGTCATCCGGCGTGGCCCAGGCGTCGCGATTGATGTCGGTCTTGATCGCCCCCGGCGCGATCGCGTTGACGCGTACACGCTGCGGCGCGAGTTCCTGTGCCAGGCTCGCCATCAGCATCGCCACGCCGCCCTTCGATGCCGCGTAGTTGATGTGCCCGGCCCACGGAATGCGTTGATGCACCGACGATATGCAGATGATTTTTCCGGCCGCGCACGAGCGTTCGGCAATCACGCCACGGCGCAGGAACTCGCGGGCGGCTTCGCGGGCGCACAGGAACTGGCCTGTCAGGTTGACCGCAATCACCTGCTCCCAGTCGGCCAGGCCCATCTCCAGCAGCGGCGCATCGCGCTGGATGCCGGCGTTGTTTACCAGGATATCGACGGTCCCGAAGGCCTGGATGGCTTGGGCAAACAACGCCAGCACGTCGGGCTCCCGGCTGACATCGGCGCGTACCGTCAGGGCTTTTCCGCCGCCGGCGCGAATGGCTTCTGCGACCCGTTCAGCTGCATCCCCGGAGCGGAAGTAATTGACCACCACGTTCGCGCCCGCCGCAGCGAGGGCGCCGGCAATTGCTGCACCAATGCCGGTTGCGCCACCTGTCACCAGTGCGCATTGGCCTTCGAGCGGGTGTTTCGCATTCATGTTTTGAAGTTGGCACGAGGCTCAAGAAACCACCCTGCGCAGGGTTTTGCAGGCGGCTGTGGTCGCGTGTGCCGCTGGAGTGGCTGCCATGCTGAAGTGACCCCATGAAACTCGATCTTCCCATCAGCGACTACGCCTTGATCGGTGACTGCCATTCAGCGGCGCTGGTCTCGCGCGGCGGCTCGATCGACTGGTGCTGTCTGCCGCGCTTTGATGCCGACAGCTGCTTTGGCCGGTTGCTCGACGCGCAAAGCGGCGGCCACTTTTCGATTGCACCGGTCGGCGTGTACGAGACACGGCGCGAGTACGTGGGCGACAGCCTGGTGCTGGCAACGACGTTCGAGTCGAGCGCTGGCGCGGTGCGCTTGACCGATTTTTTCGCGATGCGCCGCGGCGGCCGCCAGGACCCGCGGCGCGAATTGGTGCGCACGCTGGAGGGTTTGCGCGGGGTGATGCGCATGCGCGTCGAGTTCGCACCGCGCTTCGATTACGGCGAGATCGAGCCGTGGATCTACCGCGTCGGTGCCACCGGCCCCATGGACCCCACAGGGCATTGCGCCGTTGGCAGCAACGCTGGGCTGCTGCTGTCGGGCGATGTCCCGATGGTGCCGGACGGCGCGCATGGGTTGTGCGCCGAGGTCGAG
>Ga0326734_1000130_pt1 | contig 22335 bp, 17 predicted proteins | sample 15_GP2_1315_FD_207944 | JGI IMG/M metagenome (GOLD analysis project Ga0326734, IMG submission 207944) | Glacier ice microbial communities from Ngari, Tibet, China - 15_GP2_131.5 | ecosystem: Environmental > Aquatic > Freshwater > Ice > Glacier | place: China: Ngari, Tibet | collected 2018-07-18 | reverse complement strand
GTCAGTTGCAGCGCGATCTGGCCGGTCAGCACATGGGCCGAACCGGCCGCACCGAGCGCCTCGGCCGACCATTTGCCGGGCAACTGCGCCGCCGGCAGCTGCATGCGTGACTCCAGTGGTGTGCTTGCGCCGGGCGCCAGTGCGGCGATCGTGTCGCGCGCCAGCGCAATCGGCAGCGCTTGCTGCGCCAGCGTCGCGCGCGCGGCGATGCGCGCGCTGACAATGGTGTACGGGTACATCGTGTTCTCGAGGCGCCAGCCGATGTTTGCCGCCGGGGTGCGGGCGCCCTCGTCGACGTCGGCGCGCAGCATGCCGCCCGGCCCCATCGAGAACGCCACGCCGGGCACCGCGTCGACCCGGCGCGGCACCAGCCGCACGGTGTCCTGGTCGAGCGGTTTCAGGCGCGCCGGCGGCTCGGTGATGATGCGCTGGACGCGGCCCGAGGCCAGCAAAAGGTCGAGTTCGCGCGCGCCGTCGGCGCCGACGGCGAACACGTACACCATCAGGCCGCTGGCGCGGTAGTGCGCGCCTTGCACCGGCATTTTGAGGGGAAACGCCAGCGCCTTGGCAATCGCGCCGCCGTGGTGGATCAGCGCATAGAATTCGCGGTTGCGCAGCATGGTGGCCTGGTCATTGTTCGGGCTGTTGCGGTTGTTCGTGAACAGCCACACCAGGCCCGGCTTGCCGGCCAGCGCACCGTTCATGGCCGCATTGACCGCTTCGCCCAGGTCGGTATCGGCCAGCGCCGCGCTGCCGGTTTTTTTCGCCGTCTGCAACCCGGCCAGCGCGGCGCCGACCTGTGCGCGCAATGACGCCGGATCGGCGGCCACCTTCAGCGACAGCAGCGCTTTTGGCGACGGCGCACCAAGCCGGCTCTGGTTGAACGCGGCCAGCACCATCAGGTCGCCCGACTGCGTGGCCGCCATCACCAGTTCGGTCACCAAAGCCTTGTACGGCGAGGCGGGATCGGTATAGAACGGCTCCATCCAGCCGGAATTTTGCAGCAGAAAAACGTGCGCGGCGGCGAACGCCGGCGCGCCAGCGCACAGCAGCGCGGCAAATGCGCTTGCACGCAGTGCGGTCAGCACCATCGGCGCGTTCACGGCAGCGCTGCCAGGCGCCAGCCGCGCACCTGGTTCCAGTCCGGATGGTGCAGCCACAGGCAGTCGTCGTAGACGAACGGCATGCACTCGAGCGGGCGCGCAAGGCGCACCACGTCGTCGAGGATCACGTTGCGCCGGCCGATCCACTCGAGCGTGGCGTGCGCGATCGTGCGCCCGGCCAGCGCCTCTTCGGCGCGGCCGGTGTACTGGTGCAGGCGCAGCACCAGGCCGCTGGGCTGGGCGCGGTTGCTGTTGAAGCCGCGCAGCAGCGGCAGCACCAGGTCGTCGTCCTGGTGCAGGTCCTCGACGTTTTCGTCGTCCCACGGCTCGTTGACGACGGCATGGCCGCGGCGGAACACGAAGTTGGCAAAGCCGAGGCGCGCGCCGCTGATCGGCTGCATCTGCGGCTTGTCGCGGCCCAGTTCGATAAACGCATACTGCTGGCCGGCGTGGCCGATGTGCCACAGCCGGCCGTCGCGGCTCTGGGTCGGACCGCCCAGCGCCAGGCGCGGCGAAAAGCCGCGCGGCCAAGGCAGCCATTGCGGCGGCGCGCCCGGCTGCCATATCAGCTGGCCGAACGGGTGCAGCCACAGGATGCGGCCGTCGTAGCTGACCGGGCGCATCCAGCCGGTGGCCGGCGCATCGGCGCAGTCGTGCAGCGCAACGCACGCGCCATCGGCCAGCGCGCTCCACAGCCGCGTGCCGGACGCGGTGGTAAACAAACAGGCGACGTGGCGCCCCACCGCGCCCGGCGCGCTGGCGATCGCGGCGTCGAACACCGGTTCGGCGCGGCACGTTTCGCTGACCGGATTGATCCACAGCCGGCACAGGCCCTTGTCGGTCGGAATCAGCGCCACTTCGCCGCGGCGCGGATTGACCACCGGCAGCCAGCCGTAGGCGGCGCTGGTGAACGTCAGGTCGGCGCTGTGCTCGTCAAGCGTCATCACGTGCCATACCCGGGCCAGCGGATCCCAGTACTGCAGCACGTTGCGGGTATAGGCCAGCGCCAGCAGGCGCTGCGCGCTAAAGCCGTACGCGCCGGCGGCGAACACGCACAGCGCGTTGGGCGGCGCCGGCATGCTCGAATCGCTGCGGCCGGCAACCGGCGCCGCCGGCCGCGTCTCCAGCGCCTTGCCCAGCGAAAGCGACGTCACCGCCAGGCCATGCGGGACGTGGCGCGGCAACGCCTGGTCGGACCATGGCCCCCACCAGTCGGGCTGCGGCCCGGGCTGGCCGGCAAGTATCGTCAGCGCGCGGCCGCAACCAGGGCAGAAGGCGAAGCCCTCCGGATAGATCGGCGAACAGGCACAGGAAGCCGGCAATGAGGCGCCGAGCAGGTGGGCGACGTCGGCCACGCGCCTGGGCCCATGCCAGTCAACGCGCGCCAGGCCTTCGCTTGCCGCCAGTGCGAACTGGCCGCTGGTGTCGTCTTCCAGCCAGACGCTTGCTGGCGTTTCCCACCGATATGCCATTCTGCCCGCCGTCGTATTTGCCAAGCCGATGTGTCAAGCCACTGTGTCAAGCCACTGTATCGAGCCAGGTGCATGTTGAACGCCCCCGAATTTGCTACGGAGGGGGCCGCTTTTGCCGTTCGAATCATAGCGCAACTGGCTGGCAGCGGAAGTTTGATTGCCGGGTACCGCCTGGCGCGCTTGCGGGGCGCGGCTGGCTGGCCGTGCACGGGTTAAAACGCTCCGGCTTGCGCGGCGTCAGGCAAACAAGACGATCGAAGCCAATGGTTTCTGGCTGCGGCGGCGTTCGCCCATGACGCCGGAGTACCTTGCGGCAGCAAGCGGCCGGCCATCTTCGCGACCCACCGTATAATTGCAAGCCCACTTTCCTCGCCTGCGCCCCCCATGACTTTTATTGCCGACACCGCCGCATCCGCTCTGGACAGCGCTTTGGACGACCTGTCCGCCGACGCCGTCGACACTGCCGCGGCGCACCTGCGCGACGTCCTCGCGAAGGTGGTCGAACATGGCCCGGCTCACGCGGCGCTGGTGGTGTTTGATTTGCGCTGCCCGCTGGCGCGCACGCTGGCCGAAGGCTATCGGCGCAACCTGCCGGGCGCCACCTTCATCGACTTTGACAGCGTCGTGCCCGACGCGGTGCTGGCCGCTTTTCGCTGCATGGCCACATCCGACCTGGTGGTGCTGATCCAGTCGACCAGCTTTCGCCTCGAAGCGTTTCGCATCCGCGTCGAACTGTTCAAGCTGGGGCTCAAGGTGATCGAACACGTCCACCTGTCGCGCATGCCGGGGGCCCAGGGCGCGCACTACATCGCCTCGCTCGCCTACGATCCGGCCTATTACCGCACAACCGGCAAGGCGCTCAAGGCGCGCATCGACGCTTGCGCCTCGGCGCGGGTCGACAGCGGCGGCGGCGCAAGTCTGGTGTATGCCTCGAAGCTGGAACCGGCCAAACTCAACATCGGCGACTACAGCGGCATGAACAACATCGGCGGCCAGTTTCCGATCGGCGAAGTGTTCACCGAAGCGCAAGACCTGGAAGCGGTGAACGGCCGCGTGCGGGTGCACGTGTTCGGCGACACGGCGTATTTGGTGAACCGGCCCGCGACGCCGATCACGCTGGTGATCGAGCGCGGGCGCGTGGTCGGCACCGACAACGCCACGCCCGCATTCGAACGCCTGCTCGCGCTCATCCGCGAAGGCGAAGGCGACGTCTGGGTGCGCGAACTGGGTTTTGGCATGAACCGCGCCTTTACGCGCGAGCAGCGGGTCGACGACATCGGCACCTACGAGCGCATGTGCGGCATCCACCTGTCGCTCGGCGCCAAGCACGGCGTCTACCCGAAACCCGGCTTCAAGCGCAAGGACGCGCGCTACCACGTCGACGTGTTCGCCGTCACCGAAGCCGTGTACCTCGACGCCGACTTGGTCTACCGGGACGGCGCCTGGCTGGTGTAGCGGGCGTTTTATCATGCCCGGCAACGCACAGCGAGCAAGCCACCGGCGCGACTTTTACACACTCCATAGTCCTCCCCCGCTTCAAAAGCGCCGAGGAGATCGTCGCACTGCGCGTGCGGGCCGTGCACATCGTCAACGGGTCTGACCCTTGCCAGAACAGCGCGATCTTCACAATGTAAAACCAGGCGAGCGCCACCGGCGGTTACTTCCTGCATTCGGATAACACGAGCCGCTGCTTGTTCGAAGAACTGGAGTTCGACGAGCATGGCCGACTGCGGCAGAACAAATCGCTGCCACAGGCATTGCCCAAAGCCCTGCACAAATAGCCCATCACCTAAACCACGTTTTCGGCTCCGCAAACTACGACTGCCAGTCGTACGCCGACACCAGTGATGACTGTAAAGCAGTGGAATGCCCCCTTCTGCGCTTACCCCATAGCCAATTCGTCAAATCTCCTGTGCAGAGGTACTGGACGCGTTGGCGCTCAAACCGAATTGTAAACAAAGTCTGGATCAGACTGGTTATGAACTAACGTTCAAGCCCAATCGGTAACCTGCCACGACGCGAGTACAGCGGCGCAAGATCAGCACTCAAGCTCTGCAACATCCGCCAACCAGAATGCGCAACTTGCGGCGAATGCTTCTTAGAAATGCGCTGCTGCAGCGATCGGTAGCTGAACATCGCATGCTGAGTAACGTCGGTCTTGCGCATGGGTTCGAAAAGGAAATTATTTTCATTACACAATATACCTCTGCTATCCAATTGACAGGGCGGCGGCATTTTCTAACAGCCCGTTAATAGAATATAGCTGATTACTATTTAGTTTATAGAAAAATTTAATCAGTGTGCGCGGACCATAGTTTATAGAAATCGTATATCTTCTTCTTTTATTAGGCCGCAAGATCAAGAAAATAATGTTTCAAACTGCTGCATAGTTTTTTTATGAAATTTTATGATGCAGCTCTTTTTTCTTTCTTTGGGATTAAAAGTTGCCAACAAGAGTTTAGATAAATAATGTATTCGTGAAATATATTAACAACAGACACTAAATTAATTTCTTGCGTGGATAAAAAATTGATGTTGATTGCAGAATGCAACATGAATGACATTCTATGCTATCCGGAAATTTAAACTAAACGGAGAACATATGCAGTACGTATTTATTTTGCAGCAAAAGAGTGCCCTTCAGCAGTATGCCGTGCGTTGCCACATTGGCCGAGGTTCCATTGTCCGTAACGAGCCACTGTCCGGACAACGCGACCTGATGCCGGCCACTTGCATAAGTCACGGCGCCCTTTTCTTCTTGCCGCCATCACGATCGGCATTGCTGGATTGCTCGGCTTCAGCGTCTATCTTTCCTTGGTAGCGCAGACCACCGGACCAATACCCACGCTCCAGTTACTCGATACAACCCCGTACCCGGCCCTTTTAAAGCAGAGCTGGGTGTTTCAAGAAGTCACCATTCGACCATCCTGCCATAACCAGCGCATTGCCGCGCTGGCCGCCGTTCGCACTGCGGCGTGGCATCTGTCTTACCCCGCATTCGGTTCTGTTTGCCAAAATTTCATAATTACCTTTGGACCAGCATTTAGCCACGAAATCAGACACATTACTTGTAAAGATGAGCATTTTTCTTGTACCTCTACTTACTTTAATTATAGAGAGATTGACCATGACTACCGATAACACCACGCCACCCCATGTCACTGCCGCAGACTCAGCCGACACAGAACTTGTGACGACGCTTGCTAATCCTTCTGGCGAAGCTGATCAGAGCAGCAACCGCCGCCATTTTCTGCGCACCGGGGTCGTTGCAGCCGGAACCGGTCTGCTAGCTACTGCGCTAGTGCGCCAGAATGTGAAGGCGGCGTCACCCCCGCCCGACAATAATGCCTTATTCAGTCCACCAACGACTCCATTTGTAGTGCCTTTGCCAGTTTACGGTGCGAAATCTGCGTCGAGTACCCTGTCACCGTCACCGACGAAAGCAGCACAAACCAACGAAGCCGGGCGCTTGCCACATCAGCGTTGGGAGCAGTTTCCGACAAAGAAACTAATTGAAATCCATATCAAACAAGGTTTGCACTCGTTCCACCCACAGTACCCAACGCAAACCATTTGGGGCTTCGATGGCATTTGCCCAGGACCAACTTTGGTCGGGCGCTACGGCCAGCCATTGCTGGTGCGCTTCTATAACGACTTGCCCGCCAATTTGACAGGATTTGGGTCGCCCGAGATCTCCACGCATGCCCACAACCTGCATGATGGTTCGGAGAGCGACGGCTTTGCCGGCGATTATTTCAGCGCTACCAAATTCGGACCAACCCTGACGCGGCCAGGCATGTTCAAGGATCATCTCTATCCCATGATCTACGCCGGTTATGACAAATATCCAGCAACAAATGGCGATCCACGTGAAGCGCTAGGTTCCTGCTGGTACCACGATCACCGCATGGATTTTACATCAGGCAATGTTTCTCGCGGCATGGCGGGCTCCTTCCTGGTATTTGACGAGATTGACTCAGGCAATGAAAAAGATAGTAACAGCAAGGCATTGCGCTTGCCAAGCGGCATCGGCATCTATGACATCCCGTTAATAGTGCAGGACAAGCGTTTTGATGCGAATGGCATGGCCGTATTCGATCAGTTCAACACCGACGGCTATATCGGCGACAAATTCTGTGTCAACGGCAAGATTCAACCGTATTTTAAAGTGCAACGCCGCAAGTATCGCTTTCGCCTTCTTAATGCCAGTACCTCGCGCTTTTACCAGTTTTATTTGGTGTTGCAGAATGTTGACCAAACTTTTACTTATATTTCCAACGATGGCAATCTGTTGCCTGCACCGCTGCAGATGAGCCAGGTGCGTCTGGGCCCAGCCGAACGGGGCGACATCGTCATTGATTTTTCCAAATACCCACTGAGCAGCAGGCTCTTTCTTGTTGATCGTATTGAACAGCTCGACGGCCGTGGGCCGCAAAATAATCTTGTCTTCCCCGGCACGCAAATCCTGCGATTCGACGTCGATGCCGACCCGAGCACGGCAGACACTAGCCAGGTGCCAGCCACCTTGCGTGCATTGCCGCCGATCACGATGTCGGAAGTGGTGCAAAGCCGGATCTGGAAATTTGATCGCACCGCCAGCGGCTGGAGCATCAACGGCCAACTATGGGATGTCGACAAGCCGGGCGCCATTATAAAAAAAGGGACCGCCGAAGTTTGGACGCTGCAGGTGAACGGCAATTGGTGGCATCCAATCCATATCCATCTCGAAGAATTTCAAATCTTGTCGCGCAACGGCGTCGCGCCGCCGCCGCATGAGCGCGGTCGCAAAGATGTCGTGTCGATCGGTCCAGGCGAAGAAGTGAAAATTTTCATCCGTTTTCGGGACTACACCGGCAAGTACATGATGCACTGCCATAACTCGATCCATGAAGACCACGCCATGATGGTGCGCTTCGATGTTGTGCCGTGATTAATTTCGTATTTTTCTTTCTTAAATAAACAACAAATCAACAAGGTAAAAAAATGGAGATATCTAACATGAACATGAGACGCAAGATGCTGGGCGGCTTGGGCGCTGCCGCGCTGACGACGCCTTTAATTATGCATGCAATGGCCCCCAAAGCCGTGCCTCTGTTGGCTGGTACACCCAATATCCTGCCGCCAGGCGCATCAGACCAGACTGCTTACTTTCCTAACAGTATTTTCACTACCCATGAAGGCCGGAAAGTTCGGTTCTATGATGACCTCGTTAAGGACAAGATGGTCATCATCAACATGCTGTTGATTACCTGTCGAGATGGCATCTGCCCGCTGATGACAGCCAATTTGCGTGCCGTGCAGGAGGCATTGGGTAACAGGGTCGGCAAGGATATATTTATGTATTCGATAACAATCAATCCCGAACACGATACCGACTTCATGCTTAAATCCTACGCCGAAGGATTCAATGTCGGAAAAGGTTGGTCGTTTTTGACAGGGCCTAAGGCGGATACGGAGATCATTCGGCGTAAGCTGGGATTTTCCAGCCTGGATCCGGCAACCGACAAGGATCCCAACCAGCATACCGGGATGGTTCGAATCGGCAATGACAAGCTTAATCGATGGTGCATGATGCCGGGAATGATGTCGGCCAAGCAAATTGCGTACGCTGTAGGAAATCTATCGTAATTTGCACTTTGAGCCATGGGAAAAAATTTATAAATTAAAAATTTTTTCCGCGACCGATTTTTTTGCCAGAACGGCCGCCTCATGGTTCGAAATGTGTTTTTTTGCATCGCTACAACTGGTCGCACAGGAGTCTGAACTGAGCCTTGCTCTTGGGCGAGTATTGAGCGACAGGGCGATGGCATCGAGCTCGTCCTGGAAGTAGATCGACAGGCCCGATCCTTTCGGCATGTACCGACGCAACAAGCCAGCCAGGGCGCGCAAATGTGGGTGCGCGCACTGGGTTTCGGCATGAACCGCGCCTTTACGCGCGAGCAGCGGGTCGACGACATCGGCGCCTACGAGCGCATGTGCGGCATCCACCTGTCGCTCGGCGCCAAGCACGGCGTCTACCCGAAACCCTGCTTCAAGCGCAAGGACGCGCGCCACCACGTCGACGTGATCGCCGTCACCGAAGCCGTGTACCTCGATGCCGAGCTCATCTACCGGGACGGCGCCTGGCTGGTGCGACGGGCGTTTTGCGGAAGCGACCTGCCGGCTCCCCAATGAAAAAGCCCGCCAGTGACTGCCTGGCGGGCTTTTCGGCCACACAGCGCTTGCGCGCATGTCGCCCGGTTTTTTCCTGCTCGACTAGCGCGCTGGTATCGGCATGCCGCCAGAGCCGCGTTTTTCTTCGTCCATCAGGCCCTTGGAGTACGCCACGTGCTTGGCCAGGGTCGGCCGCAACACCACCAGCGCCAGGAAGGCGGCCGTCAGATCCATCGCGGCGACCGTGTACAGAACCGTCGACCAGGTGCCGGTCGCTTCCATCAGCAGGTTGCCCAGCGGCACGAACAGCGCGCCGATACCCTTGGCGGTGTACAGCACGCCGTAGATCTTACCGATGTGCTTGGTACCGAAGGCGTCGCCCGAAAGGGCCGAGAACAGCGAGTACACTTCGCCCCACGCCAGGAACACTACGCCGGACAGGATCAGGAACGCATACGGGTTGCTGCCGAAGTAACCCAGTGCAATGATGCCGAGCCCTTCCAGCGTGAACGCGATCACCATCGTCTTTTCACGACCGATATGGTCTGAAATCCAGCCGAACATCGGGCGCGAAATGCCGTTCATGATGCGGTCGAGCATCAGGGCGAGCGGCAATGCGGCAATGATAATGAAGCCCAGGTCGACCGGGAACTCCTTCACGCCGAGGTCTTTCGCAATCACGCCAAGCTGCGCCACCGCCATCATGCCGCCGGTAACGACGAGGATGAACATCGCGAACATCAGCCAGAACAGCTTGGTGTTGAGCGCTTCTTTCAGCGTGTAGTCGCGCGACGCCTGGGCCAGTTTGTGCGACGCGTGGGTTTCGCTCGGTTTCGGCGAACGCAGGAACCAGGCTGCGACAAAGGCGAGCGAGCCTTGCAAAATGCCGAAGAACAGGAACGTGGCCTGGAAGCCGGACGATTCGATCATTGAGGCGATCGGCAGGATGGTGGCGGCCGAACCGGCGCCGTAGCCGCCGGCAGTCAGGCCAACGGCAAGGCCGCGGCGGTCCGGGAACCACTTGAGCGCGTTGTTGATGCACGTCGCGTAGATCGAGCCGACGCCGATGCCGCCAACCGCGGCGCCGATGTAAAAGCCCATCAGCGAAGTGGCTTTCGAATTGATGAACCATGCCACGCCAATCATGACGGCGCCGAACGCCACCATCAAACGCGGCCCGAACTTGTCGATGAAGTGACCTTCGATCGGCGCCAGCCAGGTCTGAACCAGAACAAAAATCGTGAAGGCAAGCTGGATGCTGGCGCGCGACCAGCCGTAGGTTTGCTGAATTTCAGGCACGAACAAGGTCCAGGCATACTGGATGTTCGCGGTGGCGATCATGCAGACGACACCGACCGCAAGTTGAATCCAGCGGGTATTGTCGGAACCGGTGTTTGGCGCATCGAGCGCCGCGGATGATGGGCTCATGGCTGCGCTCCTTGGAAAGCGTGTTTGTTTTGCCGCAAGGATGCAGACGCGGCAGATGCTGTGGACGCATCAAGCGTCGGGTGAAAAGTAGCCGTTAGCATTTTCATGTCTCCATTATCATGGTGCGATGAACTTGTTTTCACTGTGCGCCTGGGAAGCGCGCGATGGACAAGCATCTTTTTTGTTGAAAGTTAGCGTGGGAAAAGATGTGAGTTGCTGATCGATTGAGCCGCTGTGAGATCGCCCTCCCCGGTTGCCGTATGAAATGCCTTAACGATGGAGAAGCCTCCACCCCCTTGGGCCGCTGTATTTGCCAATCGACTTACTGTGCGATGCAATTAATTTGGCAACGAAATGATTTTCCGAGAACTGACTTTGCAAATCATTGACCGCGGTTAAGTTCAGCCTTTACGCGGCGCGCAGTGCAGAATTTGACGGATCAAGCACAAACCTGGTCGACATGCGCGCCAACCGCCAAACGGACGAGCGAGCGGCAGCCTGCACGCCGGGCGGGCGGACGGGCGGCGCGAGCCTTGTGCAGAGAAGAAAGGGGAAAGGGAATAGCGAAAAGAGAAAAGGCGCGCCCCATCGGGCGCGTTTGTCACAGCTTGGCCGGCTAGCGGCCGGCTGGCGCAGCGGCGCAACCCCGAGCGGCGCAACCCCGGTATGGGCCGCGGCGGCGCTTGCCGTCAGCCGTTAAATTTCCACCTGCGTGCCAAGCTCGATGACGCGGTTCGATGGCAGCTTGAAATAGTCTGCCGCATCGCGCGCATTCTTGGCCATGGACGCATAGAGCACTTCTCGCCACATCGCCATCCCGGACCCAGGAGTGGCAATCACGTTTTGCCGCGCAATAAAATACGAGGTCTCCATCGGTTCGAACGCCAAGCCGTACTGCGCCCCCAGTTCGAGATCGGCGGGCACGTCGCGCGCATCGACGAAACCATAGGACAGATCGACCTGATAACAATTTTTTCCCAGTGCTTCCACCTTGATGCGCTCTTCAAGTGGGACCGTCGGGATATCGGCCGACACCACGGTCAGGAAGACGACGCGTTCGTGAAGAACTTTGTTGTGCAGCAAATTATGAAGCATCGCGTGAGGCACCCCGTCGCCTTCCGAGCGGAAAAAGATGGCGGTGCCTGGCACCCGCTGTGGTGGCGCGTAAAACAGGCTTTCAAGAAATTCGGGAAGGGGAATGAGGTGCGCCTTCACGTTCTCGAAGACCAGCTCGCGCCCTTTGCGCCAGGTGAGCATGATGGTCACCATGATCGAGCTGATCAACAGTGTGAACCAGCCGCCACTGACGATCTTGAGACTGGTCGAGGCGAACAGCGTGATGTCGAACACGAGAAAGAACGAGGTGGCGCCGATGGCGATGAACCACGGGTAATGCCAGCCGTACCTGACCACGAAGAAGGTCAGCAACGTCGTCGTCAGCATCGTCGCGGTGGCGGCGATGCCGTACGCAGACGCCAGGTTCGTCGATGAGCCGAAGGCGACGACGGCAAATACCACCGCCCCGAACTGCAACCAGTTGACCAAAGGAATATATATTTGCCCTTTTTCCTGGCTCGACGTGTGCAAAATCTTCATCCGCGGCAAAAACCCGAGCGAGATCGCCTGTTGTGCGACCGAGAAGGCACCAGAAATCGTGGCCTGGGATGCCACCACTGCCGCGACTGTTGACAGCGCAACGAGAGGATAGACACTCCACGCACCCAACTGGTAAAAGAACGGGTTGACCGCCGCTGCCGGGTTCGACAACAGGATTGCCCCTTGTCCAAGGTAATTGAGCGCCAGCGCAGGAAAGACGACGGAAAACCAGGCAAGCCGCACCGGTTTGCGGCCGAAATGGCCCATGTCGGCGTACAACGCTTCCGCGCCCGTCAGCGCCAGCACGACTGCGCCCAAGGCAACGAAAGCAAACCATCCGTTCGCGCGCAAGAAGTAAACGGCATGCAGAGGATTCAAGGCTGCCAGAATTTCTGTGTTTTCAACGATGTTGATCACCCCCATCGCTGCCAGCGTCGTGAACCAGACGAGCACAATCGGTCCGAACCATTTGCCGATGCCACCGGTGCCGCGATGCTGAACCCAGTACAAGCCCCCCAGCACGGTGAGGGCCAGCGGAATGACATACGGTTTGAATGCAGGCGTTGCGACCTCGATGCCTTCGATGGAGGACAGCACAGTGATCGCAGGCGTAATGACACCGTCCCCAAAGAAGAGGCCGGCACCAATCATTCCGAGCAGCATGACCGGATAGTAAAAACGGGAATGTCGCGTCACCGATGTCAGCGCCAGGGCCGTCAGCGCCATGATGCCGCCTTCGCCTCGGTTATCGGCTCTTAACACCAACGTCACATATTTGAGCGAGATGACCACGATGAGGCACCACAGTATCAGCGACACGACGCCAGTCACGTTGGCCGGCGACACCGCGATCCCGTGCGCGGGCGCGAATACCTCTTTCATCGTGTAAAGCGGACTGGTGCCGATGTCGCCATACACCACCCCGATCGCCCCCAGGGTCAATGCGGCAACACCATTTTTCCGTGCGGATTCGTCTGTCATTGTTCTGCTCAGTTAGATTGGTGCCAGCATTGTAACGACGTTTTGCCGATTGCCGCGTCAGCGGCGACGGCAATCGTTACGGCCCGGCCGGCGCCAGGAACACGTTCATTTCCGCCTGAAATTTCTGCGCCTGGTCCCACATGATGAAGTGGGCGCTGCCGGCAATGCGCTTGAGCGTGGCGCCTTTCAAGGGGGCGCAGGCGGATGCATACCAGGCGTCCATTTTCTTGGCGCTCAGGCCATCGCTTTCGGCGCCACGTACAGCACCGTCGTCGGCACGCTGATGCTGTCCAGTTCCGGCCTCAGGTCGGTGACGAGCAGTTCGTGGCATGCGCGCGCGGCGACGTCCGGATCGCTGTTGAGCGCACCATCTCGCGCCGCACCCGCGGCGACGAGTTCAGGCCGGCAATGAGGATCACGTCGCGGCCGTCGCCCTCGGCCGTCACTTTGACGCGGTCGGATTTGAAATCGGCGGCGCAGGCAGGTGCCAGCACCAGCGCCAACGCGGAAAAACAGACGCCGATGCAGCAGGCAAGCAAGTTGCGGCGGGTCAGCACGGACAGCGACATGGGAAGCTCCTTTTGCGATACCGGGGTAGGCAATGGACTTGGGTTCCAGATCAGGCGAGGCGCGGCAAGCATCAAGTGCGGCGCGCACAGCCGCTGTGCTGGATCGAAGCTTGATATTGCCATAAAAACAATCCGCCGACAAACGCCGTTCTCAAGCTGGCGCCGCATGCTGGCGCGGCGCGTCCGTCGGCGGCGTGATCGTCACGCTGATCACGATCTTCGGCGCGGCACTGGCCGCGAACGCATGCATCAGCGCATTGTTGATCAGGTTCGACAGCAGCTGCCCCAGCTTGCCCGGATACGGATCGAGCACCAGCATCGAAGGCACGTCGACGTCGATGACGCAGTTGGCGCGGCGCAGCCGGGCGGCGTAGGTGAGGGCGGCGTAGGTGAGGACGGTGTCGCGCACTACTTCGGCGAGGGCGAAACGGCGCCGCCACGCGTGCATTGTTTCAGGATTTTTACAATTCCAAAGGGCAATAAACTGTTGGTACCATTAGAATAGTTATCCCAAATTCACGTGAAAATACAGGGTTACCCATGATACGTTTGCCGATCAGCCTGGCGGCTTTGTGCCTGACCATGTCCGCATTCGCGGCTGAACCGTTCGACGACAAGTTCCGCCAGCTCGACGAATTGCTGCCGACGCCAACCACGATCCGCACCGCTTCCGGCGCCCCGGGCCACGCCTACTGGCAGCAGCGCGCCGACTATGCGATCCGCGCCACGCTCGATGAACCGAACCGCGCCATTCAAGCTGCCGGGACAATCACGTATCACAACAACTCGCCCGACACTCTCTCTTACCTGTGGCTGCAACTGGACCAGAACCTGTTCACGCCCGGCTCGGACAACCGCACCGCCAGCACCGTGCTGTCGCGCGAGGCCTGGTCGAAGGGCCGCAGCGAAGAAGACGGCGTGCGCTTCGACGCCATGCGCTCGATGCTCGAAAGCCGGACCTTCGAGGGCGGCTTCAACATCACTTCGGTCAAGGACGCGAGCGGTTCGGCGCTCAAATTCGTCATCAACAAGACGATGATGCGCATCGACCTGCCGCAAGGCCTCAAGCCGGGCGCACAATTCGTCTTCAGCATCGCATGGCGCTACAAAATCAACGACGCCAAGTCGCTCGGCGGGCGCTCCGGTTACGAGCGCTTCGACGACGCTGACAAGAACGACCTGTTCGAAATCGCCCAGTGGTTCCCGCGCATGGCCGCCTATTACGACGTGTATGGCTGGCAGCACAAGCAGTTTCTCGGTTCTGGCGAATTCACGCTCGAATTCGGCGACTACGACGTCGAACTGACGGTGCCGTCCGATCATATCGTCGCCAGCACGGGCGAGCTGCAAAACCCCGACGCGGTTTTGAGCGCGACCCAGCGCGAGCGACTGCGCCAGGCCCGCAGCGCCAGCAAGCCGGTCGTCATTGTCACCCAGGCGGAAGCGGAAGCGGCGGAAAAAGCGCGCAGCGGCGCTGCCGGAGGCACGAAAACCTGGCACTACAAGGCCAGCAACGTACGCGACTTCGCGTTCGCCACCAGCCGCAAGTTCATCTGGGACGCGCAAGGCTACAAGAAGGACGGCACCGACGTGATGGCGATGTCGTACTACCCGAAGGAAGGCAACCCGCTGTGGGAAAAATATTCGACCCAGGCCATCGTCCACACCATCGAGCAGTACAACAAGTATTCGCTCGACTATCCCTACCCGACGGCGATTTCGGTCAACGGCCCGGTCGGCGGCATGGAATACCCGATGATTTCGTTTAACGGCCCGCGTCCGACCAAGGACAAGAAGACTGGCGAAATCAGCTATTCGAAGCGCACCAAATACGGCCTGATCGGCGTCATCATCCATGAAGTCGGCCACAATTACTTTCCGATGATCGTCAACTCGGACGAGCGCCAGTGGACCTGGATGGACGAAGGCCTCAACAGCTTCGTGCAGTACCTCGCCGAGCAAGCGTGGGAAGAAAACTATCCGCTGTCGCGCGGCGAGCCGCGCGCCATCGTCGACTACATGCGCAGCAAGAACCAGGTGCCGATCATGACGAACTCGGAGTCCGTGCTCCAGTTCGGCAACAACGCCTACGCCAAGCCGACCACCGCCTTGATCATCCTGCGCGAGACGGTGCTCGGGCGCGAGCTGTTCGACTTCGCCTTTCGCCAATACGCCCAGCGCTGGAAATTCAAGCGCCCGACGCCGTCGGATTTTTTCCGCACCATGGAAGACGCTTCCGGCACCGACCTCGACTGGTTCTGGCGCGGCTGGTTCTACACCACCGACGCGGTCGACGTCAGCGTCGACAGCATCACCGAATACGGCGTGAGCAGCAAAAACCCCGAGACCGAAAAAGCGTGGAAAAAAGCGCAGAAGGCGCTCGAGCCGGTCTCGGTGACGGACCAGCGCAACAAGGGCACGCTGGCGCGCCGCGTCGATGCGCATCCGGAGCTGAAGGATTTTTACAACGAGCACGACGACTTCACCGTCACCAACAAGGACCGCAACAAGTACAACGAGATGATGCAAGGCCTGGAGCCGTGGGAAAAGGCGCTGCTGCTGGAAAGCGATGGCCAAGGCAAGGGCAAAGGCAAGCACCTTTACCTGGTCGACTTTTCGAACCTGGGCGGGCTGGTGACGCCGCTGGTGCTGGAGATTGAACTTACGAGCGGCAAGAAGTACGTCGAGCGCATCCCGGCCGAAGTATGGCGTTATTCGTCGAAGAAAATCACCAAGCTGATCGTCACCGACGAGCCGATGGTAAGTCTGGTCCAGGACCCGTACTGGGAAACCGCCGATACCGACATCAGCAACAACGCCTGGCCGCGCAAGATTGCCCAATCGCGCGTGGAGCTGTTCAAGCTTGAACGCGGCGCGGGCGACCTGATCAAGGATTTTAATACGCCGCTGAAGTCGAATGAGGCGAAACAGCGCACACCGGCGCCAGAGAAAACGCCGTGATCGGGCGCCGCGTCCAGGGGTTGTTGTCGATCTTGTTGTCGACCTTGCTGGCGCTGGCCTGCGCCAGCATGGCAGCGCAGGCCCACCAGTTCCATTTTGGCATCACCGACGTCAGCTTCAACGCCAGGACCGGCAGCACCGAGATCGTCCATACCTACATGACGGCCGATATCGACGCGCTGCTGTCGAACCTGTATCAGCGCCAGTTCGATCTGACCGAACCGGCAAACGAAGCCGTGCTGCGCAAGTACATCGAGCAGCGGTTCCGGATGCAGTCGGCCGACCGCCGGCAGTTGCCGATCCGCTGGGTTGGCCTGCGGGTGGGCGCCGAAAGCGTGGTGATCTACCAGGAAATCGAGCACACGCCGCTGTCGAGCACGGCGGCGATTCACAACCAGGTGCTGATCGACTTCATTGCCGGGCAATCGAACACGGTTACCATCCATGACATCGACAGCATCAGCACCTTGACCTTCGACCAAAAGCAGACCGACCAGCAGCGACGCTGATTGCGCTGATTGCGCCGATTGCGCCAGCCACCCTGGTTTTACTTTGACTTCTACTTTTACCGTATGCCGACTCTTCGCCCGCCTTTCTGCGCGCTCGCCGCGCTGCTGCTGCACGGCCCCTGCCAGGCTGACGACGAGGTGCTCCAGCGCGTGCTGGTGGCCGGCGCGCGCGCCAGTCTGCTTGGCATCGCCGACGCCGCCAACGCCGGCACGGTCGACCAGAAACAGCTGGCGGCGCGCACCGTGTACCGCCCCGGCGAACTGCTCGAAGCGACGCCCGGACTGATCGTCAGCCAGCACAGCGGCGAAGGCAAGGCCAACCAGTTCTACCTGCGTGGCTTCAACCTCGACCATGGCACCGACCTGCGCACCACACTCGACGACATGCCGGTCAACCAGCGCAGCCACGCGCATGGCCAGGGCTGGACCGACCTCAATTTTCTGATCCCCGAACTGGCCGCGCGGCTGGACTACAAGAAGGGGCCATACTCGGCCCGGGACGGCGACTTCGCCTCCGCCGGCAGCGCCGCCATCACCTACGCCAACCGCCTGGCGCTTGGCGTTGCCAGCGCCAGCATCGGCCAGAACGGCTACGCCCGCATTGCACTCGCAGATTCTCCGCAGCTTGGCCATGGCAACGGCAGCCTGCTGTACGCGCTCGACGTGCTGCACAACGACGGCCCGTTCACCCATCCCGACGACTACCAGAAGCAGAGCGGCGTGCTGCGCTACAGCCAGGGCTACGCCAACAACGGGTTTTCAGTGACGGCGATGGCGTACCGCGGCAAGTGGAACGCCACCGACCAGGTGCCGCGGCGCGCAATCGACGCCGGCACGCTGGGGCGCTTCGACACGGTCGATGCGACCAGCGGCGGCGTCGCCCGGCGTTACAGCCTGTCCGGCGTCTGGCGCAGGACCGGCGCCGACACTGCGTCAAAAGCGAGCGCTTACCTGATCCGCAACCAGCTCGACCTGTATTCGAACTTCACCTACTTTTTGAACGACCCGGTCAACGGCGACCAGTTCAGCCAGCCGGACCGGCGCATCACCAGCGGGATCAATGCCAGCCACACCTGGCATGTGCATCCGGCCGGGCTGGCCTCAAGCGTGACGGTCGGCGCGCAACTGCAAAACGATAACGCGTTCAACGGCTTGTACAACACCAGGGCGCGCCAGCGGCTGTCGACGACGCGCGAGGATCACGTCGTCGAGACCAGCGTTGGCCTGTTTCTTGACAACAGCACGCGCTGGAGCGACACCGTTCGCACCGTGGCTGGCCTGCGCGCCGACGGCTACCGCTTTCGGGTCGGCAGCAGCCTGGCGGCCAATTCCGGCACGTTCAACGCCAGCCTGCTGAGCCCTTCGCTGAGTGTGATTTTCGGACCGTGGAAGCAGACCGAATTCTACGTCAACGCCGGCAACGGCTTTCACAGCAACGACGCGCGCGGCACCTTGACCACCACCGATCCGCACTCCGGCGACGCGGTCGACAAGGTGCCGGGCCTGGTGCGCTCGCGCGGCATGGAGCTTGGACTGCGCACGGAATGGGTACCGAAGCTGCACACCGCGTTCTCGCTGTACCGGCTCGATTTCGATTCCGAGCTGACGTTCGTCGGCGACGCCGGCACGACCGCGGCGGGCCGCCCGAGCCGGCGCATTGGCATCGAATTTTCCAATTACTACAAGCCTGAAAAATGGCTAACGGTCGACGTCGACGTCGCCTTCGCGCGCGCCCGTTCGCGCGACCACGCCATTGAAAGCCACCCTTCGGCGGGCTCGAGGATACCGGGCGCTGTCGAAGGCGTCGGCCAGCTGGCGCTGACGGTCGGCCAGCTCGGCCCCTGGTCGGGCGCGCTGCGCCTGCGCTACTTCGGTGCGCGCCCCTTGAACGACAACAACAGCGTGCGCTCGGGGCCAAGCACCACCATCAACGGCCGTCTTGCGTACCAGTTCGGCAAGACCATGAAGGTCGAGCTGGAAGGGTTCAACCTGGCCAACCGGCGCGATTCGGCGGTCGACTACCTGTACGCCTCGCGCCTGGCTGGCGACACCGGAGCGCGCGACGACATCCACTTTCACCCCATCGAATCGCGTTCGGCGCGCCTGACGCTGGTCAAAAACTGGTAGGCAGGTTGTTCGTGCCACCGGCAGTAAGCGCTTCTTGCGCACGCGCGCCGTTCAACAATGCTACGCTCTCGTCCATGACGATCCCCCTACCTCCTTTTACCGATTCCACCCAGGTGGCGCAGCAATTGCGCAGAGCCGGCTACGCGCTGCTGCGCCCGGGCGACGTCGCCGCCCTCGCCGGCTGCAGCGTCGCTGACCTGGACGCGCTGGCGCCAAGCTGGGACCGGCTGGCGCTGGACAACTACCTCAAGGACGGCGGTCATTACCGGCGCCGGCGCCATTCCTGTTTCATCGACGATGGCCCGGCAACGGCGCTGGCGCAGGCGCCGCACCGCGCCCACTGGCAGCCGGTTCACTACAACGCACTGCACGGCGGCATGCACCGGTTGTTCGAACCGATCGAGCCGGCCACGATCGCGCAGCCGGCCTGGGGCGCGCTGCTGCGCGCACTGGGCCAGCTCTGTTCCAGCGTCAGAGGGAGCGGCGAAGCGCGCTGGTACGTCGAGGCGCACCAGTTCCGCATCGATACCCTGGGCGGCATCGGCCGGCCGACGCCGGAAGGCGCGCACCGCGACGGCGTCGACTTCGTCGCGGTGCTGCTGGTCGGGCGCAGCAACATCAAGGGCGGCGAGACGCGCGTGTTCGAAGCGGCCGGCCACAGCGGCAAGCGTTTCACGATGCTGGCGCCGTGGACCCTGCTGCTGCTCGACGATTGCGCAGTGATCCACGAGTCGACGCCGATCCAGCCGACGGGCGACAACGGCCACCGCGACACGCTGGTGCTGACCTGGCGCGCGCATGCATTTCAGGGCGAAAATGAGACTCAGGAGATGCCCGGCGTGGAACGGGGACAACCATAAAAAAACGCCCGCAGCCTTGCGGCGCGGGCGGGAATCCAATTTTTGCGGGAAAAACTGGAGGAGACGGCCCCAATATAGGCCAAATTATGGTGCACTGCAATACCGTAAAACTACTACCCCCGCATCAGCTGGAAGCCCAGCCCGTGCTGCGGCATTGCCGAAAAAACGTGTGCGAGCTGGCGATCGGCCAACTTTAAATGCCGCTCTGCAATATGAGCCAGCACCCAGCGGAAGTCGGTCGTGACGGGCAAGTCGCGGTTCTCGTTGAGCGCGGCGTCGCCAACCCCTTGCCAGTCGCCGTACACCTTGCCACCGGCAACATTGCCGCCCATCACCCACGTCACGTTGCCGTGGCCGTGATCGGTGCCGCCGTTGCCGTTCTCGCGCGCCGTGTGGCCGAACTCGGACATGACGACGACGGTGGTGTCGTCGAACAGCGGCCCGAGGCGCTGCGCCAGCGTCGCCAAACCCTGCGGCAGCGGCGCGCCGCCGTCGGCGATGGCCGGATGGCGTCGCGTTCATAGCTGGCCACCAGCGCGCGGTCGATCCCCTTGCCGGCAAAGACGTTGAAATGGTTGTACCAGAAGTCGACCATGACTTCTTCGAGCTGGCGCGGACTGTCGATCGCGCGCGCCTCGGCCGTCTCGGGCGCAATGGCGGCAAGTCTGGCGCGGCGCACCTGCCTGGCGCCTTCGTCCCCGTCGCGCACCTGCTTTTGCAGTTCGGCGAACTGGCCGGCGCTGGCGTTGGCGGCGTCGAGGCTGGCCAGGCGCTCGGTCAGCGCGGCGGGATAGGCCAGGCTGTGCGGCTGCAACTGGGCGTCAATATAGCGCTGCACGCCGGTCAGCGCACCCCGTTCGACATCGCCCGGCTTGGGACCGAAGGCGAGCCGGTTCAGCACGTGGGCCGCCTGCTGCTCGGCGCTGAGGACGGCCGAGGCCGAGGCCGGTCGATATGCTCATGTATATCCTAATCCATGACCCGGCCTGCGGCATGCCATGCTCCACTTGTAAGCAAATGTTACCGCAAGCCAATCAAACGATTTACTTATATCAATCGATTGACAAGTGTGGTGTAATCCTTCGATGGAACATTCTCATCACCCCAGCGCCGACGACACCCGCAAAACCCGCTCGGACGGGGCGCAGTCGCGCGAGCGGCTGCTGCTGGCGGCAATGCGGCTGTTCGCCGGGCAGGGCTTTGCCACGACCTCGACGCGCGAAATCGCCCTCGCCGCCGGCACCAACATTGCATCGATCAGTTATTATTTTGGCGACAAGGCCGGCCTGTACCGCGCCGCCTTCAGCGACCATGCGTCCTGTCCGGCCGAGGACCTGGCCGCTTTCGCCGATCCCGCCCTGTCCCTGCGCGAAGCGCTGCAGGGGTTTTACGCCACGCTGCTCGGCCCGTTGAAACAGGGCGACCGGGCGCGCATGGGCATGCGGCTGTGGTTCCGCGAGATGCTGGAACCGACCGGCTTGTGGCTGGAAAAAATCGACAACGGCATCAAGCCGGCGCACGCCAGCCTGGTGCTGGTGCTCAGCCGCCACCTTGGCGTCGCCGAGCCGCGCGACGACGTCGCGCGACTGGCCTTCTGCGTGGTCGGCCTGGCGATCCAGACGATGGTCACGCGCGACGTCATCGACCAGCTCAACCCCGAACTGCTGGCGACGGGCGCGGCGATCGACACCTGGATGGCGCGCCTGGTCGACTACGCCGAGGCGATGGTCAATGCCGAGATGGTCAATATTGAACAAGCGCGCCTGGACAAGCTCGGGCCAATCAGCGAGCCAATAATCGGACCAATAACCCGGCCCACAGCAACCTCACTGCCGCGAAAGAAAAAAGCATGAAGCTCGCCCCGACCCTGATTGCCGCTTGCGCGCCGCTTGCGCTGTGCGCCTGCGCGCTGGCGCCGCCGGTCGCGCAAGTGGGCGCGCAGACGCCGCCGCAATGGCATGCGGCGCCCGCCCACAACGCCAGCCTGACCGAACTGTCCGGCTGGTGGCAGCGCCAAGGCGACCCGCTGCTGGTGCAGCTGATCGAAGCGGCGCAGGCAGCCAGCCCGAACGTGTCGGCGGCGCGCGCACGCATTGCGCAGTCGCGCGCGCAGCAGGCGACTGCCAACGCGGCGTGGCTGCCGTCGGTGGGCGCTGCCGCCAGCATCAACCGCGCGAACCAGCAAAGCGCGCTGCCGACCGGGACCACCGCGCAGGCGGCGTTCCAGGCGGCGTGGGAGATCGACCTGTTCGGCGGGCGGCGGGCTGAATCGAGCGCCGCAAACGAACGCCTGGCCGGCGCCAAGGCGATCTGGCACGAGGCGCGCGTCGCGGTCGCCGCCGAAGTGGCAAACCAGTATTACGCGCTGCGCGCCTGCGGCCAGCTACTCGCCGTAGCCGAGCAGGACGCGGCATCGCGCGCCGACACCGCCCGCCTGACCCGCCTGACCACCGAGGCCGGCTTCCAGTCGCCGGCCAGCGCGGCGCTGGCGCGCGCCAGCGCCGCCGAGGGCAACAGCCGGGCCACGCAGCAGCGCGCGCTGTGCGACATCGACGTCAAGGCGCTGGTGGCGCTGA
>Ga0326734_1000129_pt1 | contig 22457 bp, 25 predicted proteins | sample 15_GP2_1315_FD_207944 | JGI IMG/M metagenome (GOLD analysis project Ga0326734, IMG submission 207944) | Glacier ice microbial communities from Ngari, Tibet, China - 15_GP2_131.5 | ecosystem: Environmental > Aquatic > Freshwater > Ice > Glacier | place: China: Ngari, Tibet | collected 2018-07-18 | reverse complement strand
TATCATCATTATCATCATTATCATCATTATCATCATTATCATCATTATCATCATTATCATCATTATCATCATTATCAGTTATTATGTTATTTTCAGGTGTCCCCATTCAATTTTCTAGATATAGTATTAATATAAGGTATTATATTAATAATTTTTTTAAAACTCATCTTTTTCATCACTTTATTAAACTTAAAATTTAATATTAAAAAATCTTTCAAGAGATGAATGTTTGCTCTTCTTTTAATAATATTTCGATTATTCTTTTCATTCTTTTCATTAAAACATTATAAAAATATCATTTGAAAATAATGTTTGATAAATTAGATTAATTTTATATACAATTTTAAATCAATTTTTAAATCTTGATATTAAAAAATCTTTCAAGTGAAGGTTTAAAATTCACCCGAAGTCCGTAACTAAATGCTTGAGGTCTTCTTTTAATTATATATTTTATAATTCTTTTCATTAATTTACCTTTATCTTTTATTTCTTCACTCCCCCCTATTTGTTCATTTTCAAGTTTCATTAGTTTGTTATCAATAAGTACGAAAAGTAGTGCTGCTACTACACATCCACTACGTTGTCTTCCCGACAATACTTTATATTTCTATAAGGACTAGACTATATCTTAAGCTTTCATTGAAGTTGATTATACTTCTCAAACCCACCGGCATTTAGTCGTTGAACCTTCACCATAGTCTAATCAATGTGACTTTAGGTGCTTGGCTGCGGATTGTCCAATCCTAAACTTTATTACCATTGGGTTCGGTTATTAACCGAGTTCCTTTTAAATGTTTCCAAATAAAAGTGGTAGTTTAGGCTCTACAACAAGATTAAAGGTTTTAATCTTTAATTTAATTGCCCGCTTGCGCGGCAGGATTTTCCCGCAATTTGGAGGTGTCGCAAAAATAAATTTTTACTAGATATATCTTTTAATATATCTTTTTTCGCCAGAATTTTTTAGCGTGACAGTGTATTAGTATATTTTTCTTTTCTTTTAATAATTTTTTCAATAAAAATGGTAAAACTTTATGTAAATATTGTTCCATGATATAGATATCGTGTTCTAGTAAACTATCATATACGGGTATTCTATAAGTTTCTAGTTTGGAAATACCGTATTCAGCTGGATCTATAACATCGAAAATAAATGGAATATCAACTGATGCATTTATTATAACAGATATATTGTTTTCCTTGATGAATTTAGGGTCTAAAGCAGCCTTCATGTTTCCTAACCAAATTTGTCCAGAAACAATATTACCAGTATTTATGTTGTCATCACCTGGTATAATGTTATTGGCATTTTCGAAATAATTAAACATCTTTAAACTTCTTAATTATAACCATTTAAAAAAAATAAAATTATTTAACTTTTTTTTTACAAAGTAAAAATATGAATTTTATTTTAATATATAATAATAAAGAACTATGAAGAAGAAAGAACCAAAAATTGCTAGTTCAGGATATCGTATTATTAAAAAAGAAGAAAGTGAATCATCTGAAAGCTCTAGACCTAAATATCAAGCTAAAAAATACCAAAAGGAACAAACAGAAACTACTCAAAATACAGAGGAAGATTATACAGAGGAAGAATCTGGTTCAGATGAAGAAGGAACAGGAACTGATCAAAAGTATAAATATACTAGTTTAACTGATACTAATTATAAGGGTAAAAGTAAACAAGCAGAAATGAGTAAAGAACAAATTAAAGAAAAATTAAAAGGATATAAAGCATTAAAAACAGCAAATGATAAGAAAGTTTTATTAGAATTACAACCATTTAAAGCATGGATTAGATACTTTAACACTGAAACAAAACAATTTAGAGTTGGTGGTTTATTAAAATTAGTTGATCCTGGCCTTAGATATATAATGTTAGTTAATACAGCTAAAGGGATTACTTGGTCTGTTCAATTAAACAATAATATAATTTTTATACCAGACCCAGAAAAACAAAAAGAAAAATTAAAAGAAAAATTAAAAGAAGAATGTGAAAAAGATAAGCTTTATAAAATGTATAAGGCAGGAAAATTAAAGAAGAAAGAATAATCGGGCTCATGCCCGCTTTGCCAGTATTTTAATTTAAAATTATTTAATTAAAATAAAGTATTGAAAAGTTATATAGATTATTATATAAATAAAGGTGTTGTTAAAAATATAATTGAATAAAAATGAAATTTAAAAATAGATTAATAGTAATATATTAATAGTAATATCAATGTCATCTGTAAATAAAAGATTACTAAAAGAACTAAGATTATTAACTATCCAACAAAATTCAAAGAATTTATTAGAAAATGACTATTTAGTATCATTTGATGAATCTGACTTAACAAAAGTTTATGCTATAATTAAAGGTCCTCAAGATTCTGTTTACAGACATAAATTTATTAGATTAAATTTTGCTATTCCTGATAATTATCCTTTTTCACCACCAAAAGTTTCATTTGTTAATTATGATGGCGTGCGCATAAATCCAGTTCTTTATGAAGATTCACGAACTTGTTGTACAATTCTTAATACATGGCCAGGAAAAAATGAAGCTTGGTCAAGTTCAATGGGTATTGAAACAGTCATTTTAACATTTTTAAGTTTTCTAGATAATAATCCATATATGTTAGAACCAGGTGAAAGAGACGATGAAAGTTATACAGAATATGTCTTATTTCAAGGTTGGTATACATGTTTAATTAGGTATCTTGAAAATAAAAATGAACAACCAGAATTATTTACAACATTTATTTCAAATTATTTACTATTAAATATATCTGATATTACGGATGATCTTATAGTTTTGAATGAAAATTATCCTCCAGATGCTTATGAAACAAATTGCTTTTATATAGGATATTATATGGTTAATTATATGCAAATAATGAATAAATTAGGTGAATGGTATAATTTCATTGATTATAAAGAGCATGTAGAAGATGAAAATCTTGATCTTTCATTTAATGATTTTTCAAAAACAGAATATTCTTGTAATATTTGTTTTGATACAAATGGGGGCATACCCCCATACGACGAACAAATAAAATTATCATGTAAACATACATTTCATATAAATTGTATTAAATTACATGTAAAGAATAATAGTAATATTTGTTCATTGTGTAGAACAGATATTAATAAAGAAGACCTTGACAAAATTCTTGACAAAATTCTTGATACAGAAAATAACAGTGAAAATACGTCGTGGATTATAAATCCAGAGACAAAAAGAAAGGTCAAAATTGGCAGTAGAACTTATAAAAGATTAAAATTGGAAAATATTATTTAATGATAATTACTGTATAATTCATCTAAATAATGATCTTCAGAATCATCAGAGTCTTCAGAATCATCGGAGTCTTTAGAATCATCGGAGTCTTTAGAATCATCGGAGTCTTTAGAATCATCTGAGTCTTCAGAAAATATAGGAGAACTTGATGCTTTTCTTTTTTTATCAACAGTAACAATAAAGGTATCAGTATCGTATAAATTTAATTCTTCTGGTAAATTTTCATGTTTAGGACTTTGTAAATCATCTGAATTTGAATTATCACTTGAATTATCATTTGAATTATCAGTTAAAGCATATTTGTTAAAATATTTAAAGAATATATTATCAAAATTTTGAATTTTATGATAACTAATTAGTTCTTCGAAATATTTATTTATTTTTATAAAATCATCGGGTGTTTTATTAATAGTTGATGATAAATCAGTATAATGTAATAATAAAAATTTAATACGATTTTTTATATTATCTAATTCAAGAGGTGATAACATCATTTTGTATTTTACAGTAGGATATAGTTTCTTTTCTAGTAAATATGAAGTATTTTCTAAATAACCTATATATCGTCTTATATAAAGATCCAATTGTTTAGGAGTATTTTTATGTAAATAATCTATGATATAATCAGTACCAAAAATACAATTAAGAATACGTAAATGAATAAATAATAAAGACCATGCTAAACAATGACCACTATTAGGATTTATTGAATTTTGCATAGCTTGTAAACCTCTAGGACAAGAATTTTGAACATTTCTAAAATTATAAAACAAACTTTTAATAGGAAATAATTTTTCAACTAAATGCCGAATATGTTTTTCAATATTATACGGTAATTCATATTCTGAACCGTTGAATTTATTACCATGTGGTTCAAAAAACTCAATAGTAGCTAATTGAGTATCAACAATTATTAAATTAGAATGAGCACTTTTATAATTTAAATTAAGACGCAATGGTATTACATAAAATCTAGTATTAGTTATTTTACAAGATTCAATTGACATTTTTAAGATTTCAGGTATTTTATAAGTAAAATTAACAAAATCTAAAGTTATAAAATAATCAGTAATATACATTGATTTTAATGGACACATATTTAAAGAAGTGTCATGAAATGTTTGAAGATTCCTAAGTAATATTACATCAAAATATTTTACAAAAATATCTTCTGATAAATATGACGAGTTAGATGGTTCTGCTAAATTTAAATTTGGTAACATCATATTACTATTTAAATCATAAATAATTTCGTTATCTGTTAATTCATCAAGATAAAAACTATTGATACCTTGATCGTTAACGTTAACGTTAAGATTACCTTGATCGCTAAGTATATTCATTAATTTATACAAATAAATTAAAAAAATTGAATTTTTTAATTTATTGATAATCATTTAAATAAAGTAAACAAATGAACATGACATCTCAAGAAAAATATAATCAGGTATGCGAACAAGTAAGATGTCTAGAAAAGTCAATTGATTTTATAGATAACAACACAAAAATTGAATGTCAACATAAATTAAAAAAAGTAAATAAATTACTTGATGATGAATATCGTTATAGTAGTAGTAATTATGACTTGAAATGTCTTTTTAAATATTTAGATGAACTTTCACTAATTTTAATGTAAACTTTTAAAAAAAAGTTTAATCAAAAAAACCTAATTTGTTTTTGCTTACTTTTTACAAAGTATTAACTTTAAAGTTAGTACCATTCTTATTAAGTTCAACTACTGTTTTATTATATGCTTCACATGCTTCTAATTCTGTTTTAAATGTTCCTATATGAACTTTTTTTCTATTCAATGTGTAACTGGATACCCATTTACCAATTCTATTTAAAGATACACCATAATATTTACTTGTTTTTTTATCTTGTTTCTTTTCAATTAATTCTGTACGAATATCTTTAGGTATTGTTACATAATTTTCAATTTCATTTAAAACATATTTGGTATTTGATGTATTATTAAAAAATAAAGCTTGTTGATTATATAATTTTGCACATTCAATTTCTGATTTATTATTACCTAAATTATATATTTTTCTTGAAAATGTAATACTAGACACAAAAAATTTCCTTTTAGAATCATAACTGACTCCATTGTATTTAGAACTCACCTTTTCATCTTTTTTTAGTTTATTTAGTTCAGGTATATTTCTGGCTACTGTAATATATCCAGGTATGTCATTTAATAAAAATTTAGATTGTTCATTTTCATTAAGAAACAGAACATAATCATTGTATACCTTAGCCGCATCTATTTCGTCAGAATGATATCCCAGAAAAACTCTTTTACTATTATGTTGAACTTCAGCTTTCCATAATTGTTTATCTTTAGCAAAAGTAGTACCTTTAAAATCGCCTGAACGATGTTTACCTTTTTCTGCATTAGTTTTATTTGTTATTTTTTGTTTTTCTTTTTGTAATTCTTTTATTTGTTTTGCTTTTTCAACATTTTCTTTATTTAATTCTATAAGAAATTCTTCTAAATTTTCTTCAACTTCATTTATATTTGTTATATCATATTGTTTTATATGTTCAATACAATTTTTAATAGTATTTAGAGCATAAATTTTTTCATTATCATTTTTAAAATAAAACCATTCTTTTCTATTTTTAATTCTAAATGGATTTAACGAATAATGTATAATTTTTTCGGCAAATTCTTTATCATATGTCTCAAATGTTGCTAAATTTTTTAATGAATAAGTACTAGAACCCACGTTTAAAGAACTTACTCTATCATTTGGTATAGTAGCATATCCTAATTTGATATGTCCTGGTTTAGTTGTATCTTCAACAAAATAAATATATCCCGGTGTTCTTTCAAAACCATAAGTTTCAGGTTTATTTTCTAATTGTTCAATAACTTTATCTTTTTCAATAAGTTGTAATTTTAATTCATTTGATTCTTCTGTTATACACATTTGTGTTATTTCTTCTAATTTTATAAAATAATCATGTATTTCATCCGCTTTTTTAGTATTGCTTTTAAGACAAAGCTTCTTGAATGTATTTATTGTCATTACAATTTTTTCTTTCTTTCTACCACGTGTTTCTTCATCAATATTATTTTCCATAGGTTGCTGGGAAATAGTTTCTTCACCGATATTATTTTCCGGCAACTTCGGTAAAATAGTTTCATCGTGTATTTCATTAGTAATAATTTTATAATCAATATCTAGTATAAAGTGTTTTAATAATACAACTTTAGCTGGATCTTTTCTTGAAAATCCTAACCATTTCCATATAGAATCAAAATCAATAACAAAATCTGTTTTAGAATTATAATTAAGATAACAATAAAAACTTGCTACAACTAACTTTTGCTGTAAATCTGTGAAATTCTCTTGGATTTTTTCAATGAATTTTCCTTGATAATTGTTTGACAATTTTGTAATAGGGTTTTGTTCAATTAATTCTACAATATCTAATCTTTGACTTTCCATTTCTTTTTTATTATTTAATAATATTTGTTTTTAAATAAGAATTTGAAATAAAACGCAATAAATGTAAATAAATACAAAAAGAATTAAATATAAAATAGTAGTTTAATCTTCTTCTAATTTTTCATTAATAATATCACCAGTTCTAGATACAAATACTTTAAGTTTATGTGTTTTAGCGAATTTTTTCTTTAATCTATCCATTTCTTCTTGATCATGATCACGGTCTTTATCATATCTATTATTATAATGTTGGTCATGATATTCCCAAATTTTAGGATGACCTACTCTAAATGAATCATGTGGGACTGCTTTATACCAAAAAATTTGATCTTTTAAATCATTACTATTACCAGATGTTTTAACAACTAAACATTCGTGATTTTGCGTACAGCTGTCTAAGATATTACAAAAGTGGTCAAAACTGGGTATCATACCACAATAATCATCGTAAAGTTTTTTCCTATTTTTAATGCTAGGTTCATTGAAAATAAATACATAGTCAATATTTGAACGTAAATTAGGTGGGATACCGACTGGATACTGCATAGTTAATATAAAAAATACATTGTAATGACGTCCTTCAAAAAATATTTGTTGAATTGTTTTATCTTTTTTCCAAGAAGCTGAATCGGACATCATATCATCTAAAATAACAAATGTTCTATTTCCAGGATGTTTACCATTAGTCTCTTTATATCCATTTTTTTTAGCATGTTTTACTTTTTGAGATTGTTTCATCATTAAATTAGTTACTAATTCGGGTCTATATTCCGGGTGAATAAATGTATCAGGAATAAAATCACCAAAGAATGGATTGGCTTCTTCTGTACCAGAAAAAACTAGTCCCATCGGAATGTCTTTATGATTATAAAATATGTCTCTTGCTAAATAAGATTTACCTGACCTACGCTTCCCGTACAAAAGTATAGTAGCATCATGACTAAGACTTTTTATCTTAAACTTTTTTAATGACAATTTCTCAAAATCAGCATTCATCTTTTATATAATATAAGATTTAAAATAAATTTATTCTAAACGCAAATCTATCGCATTTCGCACAAATTAAAAATTTTTTTTATTTATTATAATAAATGAATAAAAACAAAAAATGTACACATAATAAACAAAAGGCATTTTGTAAAGAATGTTCTCCTCAAAATTATTGTAAACATAATAAAAGAAAAGATTATTGTAAAGATTGTGGAGGTTCACAAATATGTCAACACAATAAAAGAAAAGATATATGTAAAGAATGTGGTGGCAGTCAAATATGCGAACATAATAAAAGAAAATCTATATGTAAAGAATGTAAAGGTGGAAGTATTTGCGAACATGATAAAGTTAAATCGCACTGTAAAGAATGTTGTGGAAGTCAAATTTGTGAACATAATAAACAAAAATCTCAATGTAAAGAATGTATTGGAAGTCAAATATGTGAACATAATAAAAATAAAAATTTTTGTAAAGAATGCGACGGAAATGGTATATGTGAACATAATATTCATAGATTAGGATGTAAAGAATGTGGTGGAAGTCAAATATGCGAACATAATAAAAATAAAAATTTTTGTAAAGAATGCGATGGAAGTCAAATTTGTGAACATAATAAATATAAACATACATGTATTATATGTTCACCACAAATTGGATGTAAAAATTGTAAATTAATGGTTATGTCACGTAATAATACTTATAAACCATATTGTTTTAATTGTTATTGTGTTCTTAATCCTGATATTGAAATTAAAAAAAGATATAAAATCAAAGAAAATTTATTATCAGAAGCTTTAACTGATATGAATTTATCAATTGAATTTATACAAGATAAGAAAATTCAAGATGGGTGTTCACTACGTCGTCCAGATTTCTTATTTGAATGTTTTTCACACACTGTTATAGTAGAATGTAATGAAAACGATCACGGTGATTATGACACAACATGTGAAATAGCAAAATTAAATGAACAATTTACAGATTTAGCAGATAGACCTATGATATTAATACAATTTAATCCTGATAAATACAACGGTAAAAGTTGTTTTGATCGCGAAGGAAAATTAATAAAGGAAGAATGGGGATCAAGAATAAAAGTATTAAAAAAAGAAATAAAAAGAGCAATTAAAGGAAAAAGTAAAAAAGAAGATGAATTACTTACTATAATATCATTATTTAGCAATACAAATGAGTAAAAATGACTTTTTACTTCAAGATTACCTTGATTATATAAAATTATTCTTTATAAAGAATATTTTTTGATAAAACTACCAATTGGATATCTCGTATTCTAATATTAAAACAAAACATCCAGAAACAAATATTACAAGAAAATGGTTAAAAGAACAATTTAGAGAACAAAAAGGATTGTGTAAATATACTAAAATTCCAATGATTATAACAGAAACTAATAGATTTATATTTCAACCATCAATTGAACGTGTAAACTGTGATTTAAGTTATACAAAAGACAATTGTGTATTGATAACTTTAGGAGCAAATCTTGGAAGAAATGACTTTCCACTTGAAGATTATCTTGATTATGTAAAAAATTTAAAGAAACGTTTGTAAATTAAATAAGTCCGAAAGGGCTATGTATATATTTAATTTTTTTTTATTTACTAATTATAATTAATGAATAATATATCAAATAGACCGACACTTCAAGAATTTATTGATATACCGATAGATTCTTGGACTCGTGAAAAATTAATAAAAATATGTGAAGAATTCAGGATACATATAAATAGAACTAGTACGAGCTCTACAAAAAGACAATTAATGTCTAAAATTATGAATTATTTAATAGAACAAGACAGTATTAATAGACATTCACAAGAAGCAAATACACAACAAAATACAGAAGCAAATACACAACAAAATACAGAAGCAAATACAGAACCAAGTGAAAATAATTTTCCAGAACTTAATAGAATGACATTACCAAGATTCAGATCTACACCAAGTAACGCTTGGACTCGAGAACAATTAATACGGATAGCAGATGAGGGTGATATAGATACACAAGGAACAACAAGACAATTATATAATAGAATTTTACAAAATTTACAACAAGAATTTAATGAAAATAATGGTGATTATAACAATCGTAGGCAACTAGAATCAGAATCAGAACCAGAACTAGAACTAGATCTAGATCTAGATAATTTAAGTGAAATTTCTGAATCACGTTGGGATGAAAATGAATTCGAAAATAATTCCGAATCTGAATCTACAAATGTTGAAGCCATTTCTGAAGCCATTTCGGAAGAAGATACAAATGATATTTCAAGTATAACTTCTAGTGAAAATGATATCAAAGAAATTAAACAATTTACATCAAATCAATGTAAAAATGAAGATTTAATTATGGGTGAACCATATACTGTTGATACTAACGATGATGTATTTATAATGTATATTCAAAAACCAAATTCAAATAATTTCAATGACACTGGAATTTGTGTTTCAAAAACTGAAATTAAAGAATATCTTAAAAGTGATTTAACAGAAGATAATCCTAAAGTATTAATGACTTTATGGACAGGTAAAAATCTAGACAATAGTGGTCATTATGGTAAACCAAGTGGAAGAATTATTGTTAAAATGCCTCCATTTAATACTTTTGTTACATTGGGTTCATTAGAACAAATGATTAAAAATGATTATAATAAAGAATGGTTTTTATACCCATTGTATAATGGAAAAAGAAGAAGAATTGGTAATTTACAAGGAAGCTATGGTTCTAGTCAAAATCATGGTCAAATCCCTGGTAGTATAATATATAAAGCTTATAATAAAAAACAAATATTAAAAGGTATTCAAATCAAAGAAGAATATAGCGATTTTCCTTTATTTATTTATGATAATTTTAGATCATTACAACAAATTTTAAATGACCCAAGTATAAAACAATTGTCACATGGATTGATACAAAGTTTGTTAAATTAAACATTTATCAAAAGATTTCATATCGCGTACAAACACATAAATAATAATTCTGTAAAATAATAATATGAAAGTTGTAAAAAAAGTAACTTTTAACGAAACTCTTGAAATTTTCACATATAAGCCATTATCTAAAATATATTGTAAAAAAAATATATTTAAAAAAATAAAGATGTTTATAAAAAAAAATTATTTTAATGATTAATAGTAATGGATAAACAGTTTTATTGGGAACAACATAAAAATAAAGATAAAAATAAAGATAAAAATAAAGATAAAAATAAAGATAAAAATAAAGAAGAATCAGAAAGTGAAAGTGATGATTATAATATTTTTAACATTAATGAATATGAAATAATTGATAATTCCGACTCTCTGCCTATTAACTTTAGAAAAGTAAAACTTACATGGAATGAATATTTTAAAAAAACATACAATATAACATTAATTATATTAATTAGTACAATTATTTATTTTTATTATATTTATGGTAAAAGTAATGATAACGAACTTTCAAAAATTTAATTTTCTTTACATATTTTATGTCAAGTAAAGAAAAACATCAAGAACAAGATATAAATAAAATCTTTAATGAACAAGAACAACAATTAACAGAATTGTTAAAAATTATTCAATCACAAAAACAGATAGCAAAAAATATTCATTATGAACTAGAATCGCAAAATAAATTATTAGATGAAACTACAAATAAAGTAGAAAATACATCTGAAAATCTTAAAAATTCTAATTTTAAGATTAATAATTTTATAACACAAACTAAAAAATGGTTTTGGTAATGAGTTAACGTACCCATACGACTATAAAATTGCTTCTGGTACAACAGGAGCTTCGATTACTGGAGTTTCGACAACTGCTTCTGGTACAACAGGAGTTTTGATTACTGGTTCTGATACAACAGGAGCTTCGACAACTGCTTCTGGTACAACAGGAGCTTCGACAACTGCTTCTGGTACAACAGGAGCTTCGACAACTGCTTCTGGTACAACAGGAGCTTCGACAACTGCTTCTACAACAGGAGCTTCGACAACTGCTTCTGGTACAACAGGAGCTTCGACAACTGCTTCTGGTACAACAGGAGCTTCTACAACTGCTTCTACAACAGGAGCTTCTACAACTGCTTCTACAACAGGAGCTTCTACAACTGGTACAACAGGAGCTTCGACAACTGGTACAACAGGAGCTTCGACAACTGGTACAACAGGAGCTTTGATTACTGCTTCTACAACAGGAGCTTCTACAACTGCTTCTACAACAGGAGCTTCGATTACTGCTTCTACAACAGGAGCTTCGACAACTGCTTCTACAACAGGAGCTTCGACAACTGCTTCTACAACAGGAGCTTCGATTACTGGTTCTGGTACAACGGGTTCAGGTACAACGGGAGTTTCGACAACTGGTTCTGGTACTTGTGTATTAATTTTGGAACGTTGTACTCTTGGTAAAGCTCGTGATAGATATACCATTTTTATATTATATAAAAATATAATAATTTTTTAAATTAAACAAATTATTTAAGTTTTGCGTATTTTGTTAAAACTTAAAATATTAATTTATATAAAATGAGTACACTTGATTTTGATTATGAATTTATATTTACATCTGGTACATTTGATTTATCTGTATATAATTTATGTACACTAGAAGATACTACGGGGACTAGATTAAATGATGTTACAAATGTGGTATTAGAAATTCAAAGAATTTTTTCACAATTACCAGGATTAAATATATTTTCAACATTTTTAGTTCAAAACCAATATAGATATAAAATAACACTAAATAACACTAAATAATGTTTAATAAATATTCTTAAGTTAACCATTAAAATTTTTTTTAATAGTTAATATTAATTATGTTTAGACAAGCTGGTCCCAATCCAAGACTTTTAAATATTCAAGGCGAACAAGGACCTAAAGGTGAACAGGGACCTAAGGGTGAACAAGGATCTGATGGTGAACGTGGTCATAAAGGATCTGAAGGTCATAAAGGATCTGAAGGACCTAAAGGACCTAAAGGATCTGAAGGACATAAAGGATCTGAAGGACCTAAAGGAGATCAGGGTCAGCAAGGTTTAAGAGGTCAACAAGGTATTCAAGGTATAAAAGGTTCTAAAGGAGATACTGGTTTACAAGGACCACAAGGACCACAAGGATCACAAGGACCACAAGGATCACAAGGTGAAACTGGTCCAAAAGGTGAAGGACTACAAGGACCAATTGGGTTACAAGGACTACAAGGATTACAAGGACTAATTGGTTTAAAAGGTGAATCTGGAAAAGATGGTAAAGATGGATTAAATGGAAAAGATGGTTTAAATGGAAAAGACGGTAAAGATGGTTTAGATGGTAAAGATGGTTTGATTGGACTTAAAGGAGAACGTGGTCAAACTGGATTACAAGGTAAACAAGGTGATCAAGGTATTCAAGGACTGAATGGTGAACAGGGACCAATTGGTACTCAAGGTATACAAGGGCCAAAAGGACCTAAAGGAGATCAAGGACAAATTGGTTTATCAGGAAAAAATGGATTAGATGGTAAATCCGGAATTAAAGGGGAACGTGGTATTAAAGGGGAACCTGGAATACAAGGAATACTCGGAGAAAATGGTTTAGATGGTATGATCGGTCCAATAGGACCTATTGGACCAATAGGGTCTATTGGACCAAAAGGTGATCAAGGGGAACGTGGTCTAACAGGATTACAAGGATTAAAAGGTGAACAAGGTCTACAGGGAAAACAAGGCGCTACAGGATTAAAGGGTGATCGTGGAGAAGCAAGTACTGTTCTAGGTCCTATGGGACCAGTTGGACCTAAAGGTTTAAAAGGCGATATAGGACTAACTGGTTTAAAAGGTGAACCAGGTATTCAAGGACCAATGGGGCCAATAGGTCCGTTAGGTCTAATGGGACCACAAGGAAAATCAGGAATTCAAGGACTAATTGGACCAAAAGGTGATCCTGGAATTAAGGGTGAACAAGGTTTACAGGGGTTTAAAGGTGATCGTGGTGAAAAGGGTCATCAAGGCGACCGTGGAATTAAAGGTGAAAGTATAACTGGTCCTCAAGGTTCTCAAGGTCATCAAGGAGAACAAGGAATTCCTGGTGTAATTGGTTCACAAGGACCAATTGGATTACAAGGACCAAAAGGACCTCAAGGTCAACAAGGAAAACAAGGTAATCCTGGTCCTATTGGATTACAAGGAAAAACTGGTGAAAAGGGTGATTCTGGACCTATTGGACCTAAAGGCGACCCTGGTCTTAAGGGTGATCGTGGTGAACGAGGTCAACAAGGTTTAGAAGGAAAACAAGGCATTAAAGGCGTGAAAGGTGACACTGGAATTCAAGGTATTAAAGGTGAATCTGGAGAAATAGGGCCAATAGGACCACAAGGTATGCCAGGAATACAAGGATATGGGCCTTCAGGGCCTAAAGGCGAATCTGGTATAGGATTTTTGACTAAAAATAATATATTGATACTAGATTTACAAAATTTTAATCTTGATGAAAATCAAGCTAAACAAAATGGTAGTGGTACTTTGTATGTAGATTCACAGGGAAATTTAAAAGTAGTTATTTAATAAATATATCAATCACGTTCATTTTTTATTTTTTTAAACATAAATTATATTAAATATTATTAAATGAATCAAAATATTAAACCTACCGCAATTAATTTTACAGAAATATTAAAACATAGTATAACAACACTTCAATTAAGTGAATCTACACAATCTAAATTAATAGATTTATTAAATGAAGAACTTACAGAAGAACAACAGCATCTTTATGTTACAAATTTATGGATGTATATGAATTATCATCCGACAAACGAATTTCCTATAAATTTGGAAACCGTATTTCATATTATTGGGTTTGCCAATAAAGGAAATGCTACTAAAACTTTAGAAAATAATTTCATTAAAGATGAAGATTATAAAATTATAAAATCTACTAATAAAATTAATGAAGAATGTTTGCTTGTGCGTACGGAAAAGCAAACAAATCGCGGTGGACATAATAAAGAAGAAATTATGTTAAATACTGATACTTTTAAAAGCTTATGTATGTTAGCCAAAACACCACAAGGAAAAGAAATGAGAAAATACTATGTAAAGTTAGAAAATATTAATCATCGTTTAATAACTGAAGAATTAAAAGAACAAAAATTATTACTTATTGAACAAGCTGAAATTTATACAAAGGAAAAAGAACAAATTTGGAAAAATTCTTTTAGAAATAAATATGTGGTTTATTTAATAATTATATCAGATAATTTAATAAAATACGGACATACAAAAGATTTTGATGGAAGATTCAGTTCGCATAAGACAGATTATGGAAAAAATATCCAGATAGCATTTATAATAGAATCAAAAAATAATGAATTATTAGAAACAAAAAAACTACAAAAACCCCACAAAAAAAACAAAAACACTAACAAAATATCTAAATGATATTTTGTTAGTGTTTTTAGGTCTTTACCTAAGTTCGATTTGAAAATGAAAAATTGGTAAAATACTATTTAAAGACAGTGCGTTTTGTTTAAAAACATTATATATTTCCTAAACAATAATGAAAATTGTTTGTAATATATGCAAAACAGAGAAAAGTATTTCAGACTGTTTTTCTGTAGTTAATGGGTTGTATGAATGCAAAAATACAACAGTATGTTCAATTATTTTATATGATTTAGAATTTTACAAAAAACAAAAGTTTGACAATTTAAATCACAATACCAATCAATTTAATAAAGCGCATAACAAAGAGCAGCTTGCATACAGTAAATTAAAACTAGTAAACAAATTGTTATATGACGAAGAAATAGACAAGGATTTATACAGTATGGATTCAATTTATACACACGATGATATGTTTTTTGAATATTTAAACACTTATGGAAAATGGTATAATATTCCACGAAAATGCAAATGTGGCTTTTCTACGGAATGTTTTGATAAAAAATGCGAATATAAATGTTATCAAAGATACGCAGTTGAGTTATAAGGTGTGTTAAGAAGTGGATCTGGTAAGAAGTGTATCTGGTAAGAGTGTTGCTATACGATAGGAGATTAAATAAAAAATTGAAAAATAGAAAATTCAAAATAGGAACTTACAAAAGCAGTATTAATAATCTAAATGGTACATCAGGGATAATTAATAGAAAATTCAAAAATTAAGAAATTTTATTATATAATATTATAATAAAATGATACGAATGTATGTTGACGGTGTATTCGATCTATTACACTTTGGTCATATGAATTTATTTGAACAAATTAAAAAAAATTTCCCAGATTGTCATTTAATAGCAGGTGTTTGTAATGATCAAGAAACCAAACGTTACAAAAGAACTACGGTGATGTCTAATGAAGAACGTTGTGAAAGTATAAGACATATCAAGTGGATTGATCAGATAATTCCCAATTCACCATGGATTATAACTGAAGAATTTATGAATGAACACAGTATAGATATTGTATGTCATGATCAAAAACCTACTAGTGAATTTGATGAATATGCTATTCCTAAAAAATTGGGAAAATTTTATGAAACGTATAGAACACCTGGAATATCTACGTCTGATATTATAAAGAGAATAACTTTTAAAAAAAGTTAGCAAAACAAAAACAAAATGTTAAAACGTTTTTTAAGAATCATTATGTGCTACAAGATATGTAGCAGTCATATAATCTTCTTTTTTTACTCCTAATGCCATAGCTTGTTGTAATGTAGCTCCACCTTGAACTAAAGCACTAGCTGCTACTATTTGAGGACTATTTGTAAATTTTTCAGTTTTTGGAAACATCATACCAATAAAGTAAAAAACTAAAATTGCTATTATAACTGGGTTAGTAATTAAACTTTTTAAATCCATCTTATATTTATATTATTTGTAAATAAAATAAATTTTTTTAAAAGTATTGAATTCGCGAATTAATAATGTAGTATAATTTGTTGATTTTTATATAATTTTATACTATTTATTAAGATATTTTTCCAATCTATTTTATTATTCCATATATCATCTTGTTTTATTCTTATTACTGAATAACTATTTTTTAAAGCACATTCCATTTTAAATTTATCAACTATTTGAGTTTCTTCAGGGCTTTTCCAATTACTTACTTGTTCAAAATGCTGAGCGCCATCTAATTCAATAATTAACTTAAATTCTTCAAGCAAAAAATCAAATGGTAATTTTCTTTTATCTTTACACCATTCAAATCTTGGTTGGTATACTATGTTTTTATAATTTTCGTTTAACCATTTGTGTAAAATTCCTTCAGTTTTATTTTTACAAAATGGACACCAAGAATTCATATTTGTAATATTTGCAATAACTGATTCAAATTGTTGATTACATTTATCACAATCAAACCAATATTTCTTATTTGTAAATTTTAAAATATTAGTAGGATTTATCTTATTTATATTACTCTAAAATCGTGATTTATTATGAGATGCAAATGATTTATTAAAACATTCTATACAATCTTTTTTACATAGTTTTTTATTATTACAATAAGAACACCAAGAACCTTTTAATATACTATCTAATTGTGATTCAAATTCATGTGTACATATATTACATTGCAAGATAAATTTTTTACCAGATGATTTAAATACTTGTCTTGGATTTAATTTATTTTTATTACTCCAAAATTGTGATTTAGGATCAGATGCAAATGATTTATTAAAACATTCTAGACAATCATCATTCTCACATAATTTTTTAGGTGGTTGTGAACAATATGGACACCAATATCCACTTGATATATCATTTAATTGCTTTAAAAATTCATGAGGACATTGATTACAGTTAAACCAACATTTTTCATTACTTGATTTATAATATTTATCACAATTTTTTTTATTTTTATTACTCCAATGTTTACTTTTGGGATGTGACGCAAAACTTTTTTCAAATACTATTTCTTTCATATTAATATTAAATATGAAATAAAATTCAATTATTCTTTTTCTTTAATTCTTAGAAAAATTGGAAATCTTGGGCGTTTTGAATGCTTATCAATTTCCCAATATTTTATAGTAATAATACTATTAAGTGGAAATAATTTTTTATAATTATCTCTTTGTTTATCATCAAAACCAGAACCTACTTTAAATTCATTAGTACCCATTTTTTGATCTAACCATTTAACATGTAGAGCACCTAATCGTCCTTCGTTTCTTCCAGATCCAAATTCATATCCAATAATTTTTACTTCATCGTCAAAGAAATCTTTGACTTTAAGTAAATTATGACTTCTTTTATTTTCATAATAACTATCTTTATGCCGTAGCATTGTGCCTTCGCCATTATTTTTCACAATATTCTTATGAAAAGTATCCATATGTTCAATGTTTTTAACTTTGGTATGTTCAACAACTTCAATATAAGGTATATTTTTTAATAAATCTTTCATAAAGATATAACGTTCTTCAAATGGTAAATTAATTAAAGGCATATCAAAAACTTTAAAAATAGCTTTTTTCCATTCAGAATCGACCGGAATTTTTTTACGAAAGATACCGGTTCCAGCAAAATCTTTTCTTTTTGTATAAAGTTCTCCATCTAAAACTACATCTTTTGGAAATTTATCAGAAAAAAATTTTGGAGCAAAAAATGGTTTATTATTTCTTGACATGAATGAATCTGATTCACCATCATAAATGGCCCTAATACCATCTAATTTTTCACTCATGTAATATCCAGTTGGGTCTTGTCCATTATATTTATTAGCTAGCATTGTACCAAATGTATTTTTATTAAATTTTTTAGGAGTTAGTATATTTATATTAGCTTTTCTGGACTTGGAACTACTTCTGGGTGATTTTTTAGCACTTTGTTTCTTTGTACTTGCGCTACGTTTAACAGAACGTTTTTTAGCAGAGACACGTTTTTTAGCAGAGACACGTTTTTTAGCAGAACTTTTAGAACTTCTTTTTTTACTAGAACGTTTTTTAGTAGAACGTTTTTTAGTAGAACGTTTTTTAGCAGAGACACGTTTTTTAGCAGAGACACGTTTTTTAGCAGAACTTTTAGAACTTCTTTTTTTAGTAGAACGTTTTTTAGTAGAACGTTTTTTAGCAGAACTTTTAGAACTTCTTTTTTTAGTAGAACGTTTTTTAGTAGAACGTTTTTTAGTAGAACGTTTTTTAGTAGAACGTTTTTTAGTAGAACGTTTTTTAGTAGAACGTTTTTTAGTAGAGACACGTTTTTTAGCAGAACTTTTAGAACTTCTTTTTTTACTAGAACGTTTTTTAGTAGAACGTTTTTTAGTAGAACGTTTTTTAGTAGAGACACGTTTTTTAGCAGAACTTTTAGAACTTCTTTTTTTAGTAGAACTTTTAGAACTTCTTTTTTTAGTAGAACTTTTAGAACTTCTTTTTTTACTAGAACGTTTTTTAGTAGAACGTTTTTTAGTAGAACTTTTTTTAGAACTTGTACTTTCTTTATCTTTAACCCAACGTTTAGTATTGTTACTAGTAAGTATAACTTTATACATAAAATTATCATTACCGACTTTTTTAGTACCAACTGGAAATAAAGTTGCGGATTCACTGGGACTAGGTCGTGAATTTTTAGATACCATTAAACTTTATTATATTATAACAAAATAAATAAAATATAATTTACATTTTAAAAATAAAAACTTACAATTAAGATATTTAAGATTTTATTTTAATTCAATTAATTTTTTTTATTTTGTTATAATATTAATAATAAAATGTCTGCTCCACTAAGTTCACTTTTTCACGGAGATATAACAATTGAAACTGGTTGTGATACAGCTCTTTATGGAACCGGTTCATTAAATGTAGCAGATTCAGTTACAATTTTAGGTGCAGGAAACGCCACTGGTACAGGTACAGGTGCTTTGATTGTATCAAATGGTGGTTTTTCAGTATATAAAGATACTTATTTACGAGGAATATTAACTGTTAATTCTACAAGTAATTTACAAACTACATTTATCGATACTACTTTAGGACCACTTTCTGTTTCAGGTGGAAATGCTGTTACTGTAGCAGTCGGTGGTAGTGTATCTTTATTAACTACTAGTGGAAATGCATCTTTAATTGCTAGTGTAGGAAACACAATTGTAAGTAGTGGTTTGAATGCTGTAGATGCTGTTCAAATTACAGCTACAAACAATGTTGGGGGTGGTGTTACAGTGCTTTCTGGTCAATCTGGTGGGTTAACTTTAATATCAGGTTCAGGTGGTATTCAAGGTACTGCTTCAGCTGGTAGTATTAATTTAACTGCTAATAATGGTTCTGGAAGTTTTGTAGTAAATTCAAGTTCAGCTAATCAAAATTTAACATTAGCTCAATATGGAACAAATACAAGTTCAGGTGTATTAATTACAGCTGATGGTTACGGTAATGGTGGTAATGCCGTATTAATTACAAGTACCAATACAGCAGGTAATATTAATATTGTAAATAATCAAACTGCTGCTGGTACTGGTTCAGTTAACGTTAATTCAGGTGCTGGTGGTATTTATGCTACTACTTTAACTGGTGGTTCAATTGGATTAACTGCCAATGGTGCTAATAGTTATTTTTATGTAAATAGTACAGGTGGAAGTGGGCAAACTTTAACTGTAGGTGTAACTGGTGGTAGTTATGTTGGAAATAAACTTGTATTAACAAGTAATGGAACTAATCCAACACAAGCAGTTTTAATTCAAACTACAAACACAGCTGGTGGAATTATGATCAGTGAACCAGCTGGTTCTCAAGGCGGTGTTGTTATTGATACTGGTTCCAGTGGTTTAATGGCTACTACTCAAGTTGGTGGTGGAATTAATTTAACAGCTAATGGAGCAGCAAGTACATTCTATAATAATACTACAGGTACTGGTCAAAATTTAACAATTAGTGTTAATGGTACAAGTGCTAATAGTTTGATTCTTTCTTCACAAGGTATGGGTTCACAAGCTATTCAATTAAATTCAACTGGTACTTCGGGTGGTATTTTCGCAACTGCTGCTGGAACAATTAGTATTAATACAAGTGATTCAACTAACGGAATCAATATTGGTACTGCTACTACAGTACCAGTTACAATTGGTACTAGTACCAGTACAACGACTGTTATGGGAAATTTAGATGTACGTGGTACTACTACAACTATTGAATCTACAGTTGTTCAAATTACTGATAACATTATAGAAATCAATAACGGTCCAACTGGTACAGCAGATGGTGGTATTGCTACTAAAAGATATCAACCAGCAAATAATAATTGTGTAGGAGATGTTATAGCAGATACACCTGATTATTTTGGTTCAGTTCTTTCAGCGACATCTACATCAATTACATTAGATACAACTCAATCAGTTACTGGAGGTATTCCGACCAGTCCGGCAACTAATTTTTTCGCTGGATGGTGGGTTAAAATTCAAACTGGGCTTGGTGCTTGTGAAGTTAGACGTATTAAATCAAATACAGCAGGTGTATTTCAAATATTTTCTAGTGCTGATCAAACAACCCCAGGAAGTTTAATTTACAATACAGTTCCACCTGAAGGTTTAGATTGGAGTGCTACTGATGCAAATGCAGTTGCTGGTGCTATTCCTGATGCCACATCTACTTACCGATTGTATCCTTGTCAATGGATTATTAGTATGTGGGATAGTAGCGCCAACAGGTATGTATTAGTTTGTTCACCTATGATTGCTGCTAGTTCAACTCCACCAATTGCTCATTATGTTGATTTACAAATCAATAATTTATATGCTAATGCTATAACTGCTAATACTATCAATGGCGTGTTAGCTGATACACAGATTTCATTTACTTTAGCAGATAATTCTACAGCTTTGTTTGAATTAAAACCATCAAATGTAACTGATGGGCAATTCGCATTCCCTTACGGTATTTATATTGTTATGGTTAGACCAACTACAGCTCAACAAACTCGCTCTTCAGCTATTTTCTTAGTAGGTTCATTGGGTAATATTACATGTGGTCAGGTTGTTAGAATCATTTCAGTCAAGGGAACTACAAACGAACAACTAGATATGTCCTGGCCAGCATCAGGTGGAGCATTTACTGGTTATCCATGTATTCAATACAGACCAGCTCCAGGAACAATCTCTACAACTAATTACACTGCCAAGATTATTGCCGTTTAATTTGTCAAAAAATACAAAATATTATCATTTATTACTTTATTTGCGTTTATTTTACAAATCTTATTTAAAGATAAAATTTATAAAAGAATAAAACAAAAATGGAAAATAAAAACTTGGATATTATACAACTTATTGAACAAAATCCTATTACAAAATTATCAAACAATTATCAAGGAAAATTCATCCAAAAAATCCAAGAGAATTTCACAGATTTACAGCAAAAGTTAGTTGTAGCAAGTTTTTATTGTTACCTTAACTATAATTCTAAAACTGATTTTGTTATTGATTTTGATAGTATATGGAAATGGTTAGGATTTTCAAGAAAGGATCCAGCTAAAGTTGTATTATTAAAACACTTTATACTAGATATTGATTATAAAATTATTACTAATGAATTATGCGAGACAGAAGTTGCTCCAGAGGTTGCTGGAGCAGGTATTTCTACTAAGAATTTAGGAGGTGCTGGTCAAAATAAAGAAAAGATTGTAATGACAATAAATACATTTAAAAAGCTTTGTCTTAAAAGCAATACTAAAAAAGCGGATGAAATACATGATTATTTTATAAAATTAGAAGAAATAACACAAATGTGTATTAATGAAGAATC
>Ga0326734_1000128_pt1 | contig 22473 bp, 17 predicted proteins | sample 15_GP2_1315_FD_207944 | JGI IMG/M metagenome (GOLD analysis project Ga0326734, IMG submission 207944) | Glacier ice microbial communities from Ngari, Tibet, China - 15_GP2_131.5 | ecosystem: Environmental > Aquatic > Freshwater > Ice > Glacier | place: China: Ngari, Tibet | collected 2018-07-18 | reverse complement strand
CTAGAGTTTGGCGACCCATTTGATAAGACCTCCCAGGTTGATTACATTGTTCATATTCCTGAACAATGAAAGCGCCCATGCCTTCCGACCAGCTGGCCCCGCTCGTGGCCGACCTGCACCTGCTGACCGTTCTGGCCGCGACCCGCAGCTTCACCGAAACCGCGCGCCGGCTGGGCCTGTCCAAGGCCTCGGCCAGCACGCGCATCAGCGAGCTCGAACGCACGGCCGGCGTCCTGCTGGTGCGCCGCACCACCCGCTCGGTCGGCCTGACCGAGGCCGGCCAGCAACTGGTCAACGACATGCAGCCGGCGTTCCGCCGCATCAGCGAAAGCTACAGCGCCGCCCGCGACTTGGCCGGCGCACCGCGGGGACTCATCCGGCTGACGGCGCCGGTGGCACTGGGCCGCCAGCACCTGGCGCCGTGCATTGCGGCTTTTTTGCAGCAATTTCCCGAGATTCACATTGAACTTGAATTGACCGACCGCTTTGTCAACCTGGCCAACGAGGGCTTTGACCTGGCGATCCGCCACACCGACACGCCGCCCGAAACGCATGTGGCCTGGGTGCTGTGCGAAACCCGCTCCTTGCTACTGGCCAGTCCGCAGTATCTGGCCCGGCGCGGCATGCCGTCGCATCCGTCGGAGCTGGCCGCGCACAACTGCCTGCTTTACCTGCGCAGCAGCCAGGCCGGCAGCTGGACTTTCGCACGCCCGGGAGCCGGCCTGGAACGGGGGAAACCGGCTGCTGCGGAGGTCGAGCGCGTGCGCGTGAACGTGGCCGGCTCGCTCAAGGCCAACAACAGCGAGGTGCTGCGCGATGCCCTGCTGGCCGGCCTGGGCATCGGCCTGCTGCCTGATTTCAGCCTGCCGCCCCATGGCACCCCCGGCGACCCGCCAGCGCTGGTGCAGGTCCTGCCGGGCTGGCAGGCGCAGGGATTTTTCGGCGACCGCATCTACGCCCTGCGGCCCTGGTCGGCCCAGGTTCCAAAGGCCGTCCAATGCCTGGTGGAGCACCTGCGCCAGAGCTTTTCCGCCGGTTTTACGGCCGCGCTGAACAGGCCACGGACCGAATAAGCGCGGCGTCATGAAGACACCACATAATCTCGCGCATGAACAAACGATGGAAACCCAATGTCACGGTGGCGGCGGTCATAGCGCGGGATTTCGGCGGCATTCAAAAATTCCTTCTGGTCGAGGAAGAAACCCGCGATGGCCTGAAGCTCAACAACCCGGCGGGCCACCTGGACCCCGGCGAAAGCCCGTGCCAAGGGTGTATCCGGGAGACCCTGGAAGAAACCGCCTTTCATTTCACGCCCACGGCGCTGGTCGGCGTTTACCTGTCGCGTTTTGAACGGTTTCAGCCGGACCAGGCCGAGCCGCTGGACATCACCTACCTGCGCTTTACCTTTTGCGGAACACTCGGCGAACAGGTGGCCGGCCAGGTGCTCGACGAAGGCATTGTGCGCACCGTGTGGCTGACCGCCGACGAGATCCGGGCCAGCGTGCCGATGCACCGCAGCCCGCTGCTGCTGACCAGCCTGGAAGACTACCTGGCGGGCAGGCGTTTTCCGTTGGAACTGGTCACCACCGACCCGTCCGTCTTGCTGTAGGGCGAACGGCTGGGCTGCCTTGCGGGCAGATCAGCAACCCGTTTTCAGCAAAAATAGCCACTTTGCGCAACATTCATCTACATAGTTAGCTATTTTATGAATAGCAACTACGGGCCGGTTGCGTGGCCGGGTCTGCGACAGGTCACTCCGCCGTGATCTTGCGCTCGCGCACAATCCGCCCCCAGGTGGCCGATTCGCTGGCGATGTAGCGGGCCAGTTCATCGCGCGTTCCCGGCTGCGGCGTCAGGCCGTGCTTGAGGAGCTGCTCGCGCACATCGGGCGCATTAAGCACTTTTACCAGTTCGCGGTTCCAGCGGTCCAGCAGGGGCGCCGGCGTTTTGGCGGAGGCCACGAACGCATACCAGTTGGTTGCATTGAAGCCGGCATAGCCCGACTCGGCAATGGTCGGCACGTTGGGCATGAACGCGGGGCGGCTCAAGCCGGTGGTGGCCAGTGGAATCAGCTTGCCCGAGTCGATGTGCGGGCCTGCCGTGGAGGGGGTGGAGTAGTACGACGCCACCCGGCCGCCCAGCAGGTCTTGCAGCGCGGGCGCGCCGCCCTTGTAGGGAATGTGCACGGTTTCGATCCCGGCGCGGACGTTGAACAGCTCGCCGGCCAGGTGCGAGGCCGAGCCGGCGCCGCTGGAGGCAAAGTCAACGCTGCCCGGCTTCTTTTTGGACAGCGCCACGTACTCGGCCAGGGTCTTGACGCCGACGCCCTCATGCACCACCAGCACGTTGGGAAAGTTCACGCCCATCGTGATGGGCGCCAGGTCGCGCACCGGGTCGTAACCGAGCTTCATCATGTGCGGCGCAATCGTCAGCGGCCCCACCGAGCCGAACAGCAGCGTGGCGCCGTCGCCCGCGGCATTGGCGACGAACTGGTGGGCAATGTTGCCGCCGGCGCCGGGCTTGTTGTCCACGATCACCGTCTGGCCGATGTTGTCGCCCAGTTTTCTGGCGATCAGGCGGGCCGCCGTGTCGGCTGCGCCGCCAGGCGCAAAACCCACCACCAGGCTCACCGGCCTTTTGGGCGGGAAGTCCTGCGCCTGCGCGGGCAGGCTGAGCAAAGGCAGCAGGGCCAGCGCGGCCCCGGCTTGAAGCAATCGTCGTTTTTTCATGTTGGTTGTCTCCTTTTTCGCAGCTAAAAATCAGTCGGCGCCCAGCCCAATCGGGTGGGGCTGGCGCTTTTCCACCGCATGGCGCAACAGCGAGGCGGTGCGGAAAATTCCGTGGGCAAACTTGCCGTAGGGCAGCATGGCAAACAACGCCATCACCACGCCCAGGTGGACCGCCAGCAAGGCGGGCAGGCCGGCGGTGCCGCGCCCCCCCCACAGCGCCAGGCCGCTCAGGCTGGTGAAAAACAGCAGCGCGATAAACCCCAGGTCCATGGGCTTCTGGGCCGCGTCACCGTGCTGCGGGTCGCGCCGCAGGTTCAGCCTGAACAGCCCCGCCGTGCCCAGCAGCAGGCTCACGCCGCCCACCGCGCCCAGCAGCTTGGGCAGGCTGGGCAGGTCGTAGGGCGCGACCCAGCCCAAAGCGTAGTGGTACACCGTGGCCAGGCTGGTGGCGGCAAAGCACAGCATGAAGCCGTAGAAGGTCAGGTGGTGGGCGCGCCGCCGCGACAGGCTGTAGGCGTCGTCTTCGTCGTGGCAGCCCTCGCCGTGGCCGCCGTCCAAGTACTTCAGCCGCAGCACGTTGCGGGTCGCCTCGGCGGCGGCCGGCGAGGTGAGCGGCTGGCCCGAAGTCGCAGGCGTCACGTCGCGCCAGAAGCGCCGCACGCCCAGGCTCAGCGCCAGCACCGCCCACAGGAACACCGGGGCGAACATGCCGACCAGCAGGTTGTGCGGAAACAGCTGGTAGAAGTTGCCCTGCAGCCCGCCGCCCCACAGCGTGCCGTTGAGCGCCAGCGCCAGCAGCAGAAATAGCGCCAGCCCGGCCGCCAGCGCCAGCGACATGGCCAGACCGTTGCGCTGGTAGAGCCGGCCCAGCGCCGGCGGCCAGGCGTAGTCGGCATAGGTCTGCACCCGCACCCGGGCCATGGCCTGCGGCACGTTGACGGCAAACTCGTGCGGCGGCGCGTACTGGCAGGCGTGCAGGCAGGCGCCGCAGTTGTGGCACAGGCTAGCTAGGAAATGGATGTCGGCCTTGCCAAATTCCAACCGGCGCGTCATGGCCGGAAACACCGCGCAAAACCCTTCACAGTAGCGACAGGCGTTGCAGATCTGCATCTGCCGCGCCACCTCGGCCTCGGGCGCGCTGAGCACCACAGCGCCCGCCCAGCCACCGTTCGCCAGCGCCACCGCATCGCGCGCCAGGGCTTCAAGCTGCTGCATGGTCAACTCCTGATTCCATAGCTGCTTGCGCAGACTGCACACCCGCAATACGGCCAAAAGCCGTTCCAATCGACATGCCGACACCGGCGGTGTAGCCCTTGCCAAGCACGTTGCCGGCCATCATTTCGCCGGCCACGAACAGGTTGGGGCTGGGCATGCCGCCAAAGAAAACGGCGGCGCTTGCATCGGTTTTGAGGCCCAGGTAAGTGAAGGTCACGCCGGGCTTGAGGGCGTAGCCGTGAAACGGCGCCTTGTCGACGGGACGCGCCCAGTGGGTCTTGGCCGGGCTCAACGCCTGCGTGTGGCAGTCGTCCAGCACGGTGTGGTCGAACGTGCCGGTGCGGCAGGCGGCGTTGTAGGCGTCCAGCGTCTGCATGAAGCTGCCGACCTCCAGGCCGAGCTTTTGCGCCAGTTCGGGCAGCGTGTCGGCCCGGGTGCCGGGGAACACCGGCGGCATGAAACGGCCGGCGGCCTTGGCGTCAATGATGGAATACGCCACCTGCCCCGGCTGCTGCGCCACCAGGCGGCCCCAGATGGCATAGCGCTTGGGCCAGAAATCCTCGCCCTCGTCGTAGAAACGCCGGCCCTCGCGGTTGACCACCACGCCGAGCGAGACGCAGTCGATGCGGGTGCAGATGCCGCCGTCGTACAGCGGCGCCCGGGCGTCGATGGCCACCATGTGCGCCTGCGTCGGGTCGCCGATGGTGTCGGCGCCGGCCTGCAACAGGTGCTTGAGCAGCACGCCCTGGTTGTAGCGGGTGCCGCGAATCGCGAAATTGTCGGACGGCCACTCGCCGCGCTCGTTTTGCCCCCAAGCCTCACGCAGCCACTCGCGGTTGGACTCGAAACCGCCGGCGGCCAGCACGCAGGACCGGGCCGCGATGCGCTCGCTGCCGACATAAGCCGCCTGGAAGCGGCCGTCCTTCAATTCAAGCCGGTCCACCGGCGCGTTGTAGCGGACCTGCACACCGAGCTTGTCGGCGCTGCGGTAGTAGGCGTTGACCAGCGCCTTGCCGCCGCCCATGAAAAATGCATTGGTGCGGCTCAGGTGCAGCGTGCCCGACAGCGAGGGCTGGAAATGCACGCCGTGGCGGCGCATCCAGTCGCGGCAGTCGCCAGAGGCCCGGATGGTCAGGCGCGCCAGCCCTTCATGCGTCTGGCCGCCCGTCACCTTGAGCAGGTCCTGCCAGAATTCCTCTTCGGAGTAGGCATCCGTCAGCACATCCTGCGGCGCGTCGTGCATGCAGCGCAGGTTGCGCGTGTGGGTGGAGTTGCCGCCGCGCCACTCGCGCGGTGCCGCTTCCAGCAGCAGCACGCTGGCGCCGGCCTCGCTGGCCATCAGCGCCGCGCACAGAGCGGCATTGCCGCCGCCAATCACCAGTACGTCCACCGTCATAGTCGCCCTTACCGCTTAAAAGAGTAGGGACTGTAGGGGCCAGCAGCGGTATTCGTCAGCCCTGCTTCACGATGGCGCCATCACGAATCGTGATGGCTAAGCTGGGTTCCTTGCCAGACGCCGGAGCGGACCAGGCCACGGGCGCACTCGGCCAGCACCACCCGCGTGGCCAGCGCGGCGGGCGACAACTCGTCGTCGGACAGGCTGCACAGCGCATTGCTGCGGCGCACGGGGGCTTCGGCAATTTCAGCCCAGTGCAGGCGCCGCGCCGCGTCCTGCACCCGCCCCAGCGCGGCCCACGGCTGCACGGTGCAGCCCAGTCCCGCGCAGACGGCGTCCATCAGCATGGTCAGCGAGTCCACTTCGGCGACCAGATGAGGTTTGATGCCGGCGCGGGCAAAGGCGGCGTCCAGTGTGCTGCGCAGGCCGTGGGCGCCGGTCGGCAAGATCAGCGGCACGTCCTGGAGCTGCGCCATGCGGATCGGCGCAGGTGAAGCGCCTGCAGCGGATACAGCGGCTTCGCCAGCGGCCCGCAGGCGCATCAGGTAGAGTTTTTCTTCCAGCAGGGGCATCACGCTCCAGCGCCGGGCCGCACCGGTGTCGAACAGCACCGCCAGGTCGAGCTGGCGCGCGTTCAGCATGCCGGTCAGGTGGCCGGACATGCTTTCAACCAGGTGCAGGCGCACATCGGGGTAGCGTTCGCGCATGGCCCGCATCAGCGGCACGCCCAGCACCGCCGCCGTGGTCGAGGCCAGCCCGACGCTCACCGTGCCGCTCAGGCGCGACTGCTGGGCGGCGCGCACGGCCTGCTCGGCATGGCGCAGGGTGAGCTGCGCTTCGCGAAAAAACGCCAGCCCGGCGGCGGTGGGCACCACGCCCTTGCTGCTGCGCTGCAGCAGGCGGGTGGCCAGTTCGCCCTCCAGCCGGCTGATCTGCTGGCTCAGGGCCGACTGCACCAGGTCGAGGTCCAGCGCAGCGCGGCTCATGCTGCCTGCTTCAACAATGCGAACGAAATACCGGAGCTGGCGAAGTTCCATGCGGGGCTGTCAAAAATGCAAGCGGGTCATGGCGGGATAATCGCACACCTATGGACAAGCAACACAGCAGGCAGCGGATCGTGGTGGGACTGAGCGGCGGCGTCGATTCGGCGGTGACGGCATACCTGCTCAAGCAACAGGGCCACGAGGTCATCGGCATCTTCATGAAAAACTGGGAGGACGACGACGACAGTGAATTCTGCTCGTCGAACATCGACTTCATCGATGCGGCCGCCGTGGCCGATGTGATTGGCATCGAGATCGAGCACGTCAACTTCGCCGCCGACTACAAGGACCGCGTGTTCGCCGAGTTCCTGCGCGAATACCAGGCCGGCCGCACGCCCAACCCCGACATCCTGTGCAACGCCGAAATCAAGTTCAAGGCCTTCCTCGACCACGCCATGCGCCTGGGCGCCGAGAAAATCGCCACTGGCCACTACGCCCGGGTGCGCCACAACCCGACGACCGGCCTGCATGAGCTGCTCAAGGGCTTGGACCCGGCCAAGGACCAGAGCTACTTTTTGCACCGGCTGAACCAGGCGCAGCTGTCCAAAACGCTGTTTCCGGTGGGCGAGCTGCACAAGACCGAGGTGCGCCGCATCGCCGACGAGATCGGCCTGCCGAACGCGAAGAAAAAAGACTCGACCGGCATCTGCTTCATTGGCGAGCGGCCGTTCCGCGATTTTCTGAACCGCTACATCGCCAACACGCCCGGCCCGATCAAGAACGACCAGGGCCGCACGCTGGGCGAGCACGTCGGCCTGAGCTTTTACACGCTGGGCCAGCGCCAAGGGCTGGGCATTGGCGGCGTAAAGGCCCGCGGTGCCGACCTGAAGGCGGCGCAGGCGCGCGGCCAGCGCGGCGTGGGCGAGCACGCGCCGTGGTTCGTTGCCCGCAAGGACCTGGACAGCAACACCTTGTGGGTGGTGCAGGGCCATGGCCATCCGTGGCTGCAATCGACGACGCTGGAGGCGCAGGACTGCAGCTGGGTGGCGGGCAGCGCGCCGGCGGCCGGCGCGATGGCCGCAAAAACCCGTTACCGCCAGCTGGACGCCGCCTGCGAATTGAACAGCGCCACGGCGGCCCACTGCCAACTGGCGTTCGCGCAGGCGCAGTGGGCCGTCACGCCCGGCCAGTCGGCAGTGCTGTACCAGGGCGATGTCTGCCTGGGCGGCGGCGTGATCGCGTCGAGCAACGTGCAGAACCTGCCTGCGCGTTGAAAAACAGGTCAGGTCAGGCTGCTGCGCATGTGGATCGTGCTCAGTCAGCTATTAATAACATAGCTAGAAACCTTCAAAGCGCCGCTTCGACATAGGTGTAGAGGTAGTTGGAGCCGCCGTTGACATTGCCCAGCAAGCGCGACGCGCCAAAAATGCCGGAGCGGTGCGACACGCCGAACCCGATGAATGTGTTTTTCAGCGCACGCGAACCCACCAGGTCGCCCAGGCTCACGTCGAGCGTCGGGTCCAGGTAGTTGAGCAGGCGCGAGCTTGGCTTTCCGTCAAGCGCCTGGCTGCTGGCCTCGATGTACGGCGCCCGCTGTGCCAGCGCAACCCCCACGCCCATCCCCAGGCGCGTCTTGACCCGGTGGCTCCAGGGAAAGCCGGTGTAAAAAGCTTTCATGAACAGGTCAAGCTGCACGCCGTTGGCCTGCAGGCCCCGGTCGTTGTGGTGGGTCAGCCCGGCATAGCCGACAAAATCCAGCGGCCAGCCGTTCACATTCTGCAAAAAGGGCTTGCCGACCTGAATGGCGGAAATGCTGGTGGCGTTGACCTTGGCCGTTGACAGGCATTGCGCCGTGACGATCTTGAGCAGGTGGCAGCCGTCGTCGGTCGCCTTGCCGTAAAGCAGCTTGAACCAGGTGGGTGAGTTGTCCTGCGCCCATTCACGCTGGTGCCCGCCAAAGTCGTAGGCCGCGCCCACGTACACGCCGGGCAGCACGCGCTTTTGCACGATGGGGCTGTCCTTGATCCGGCGGTCCAGCACCGTGGCCGACACGCCGGCCAGCAGGCGCCAGCGCTGGGACACCTCGTAAGAGCCAAACAGGCCAAGCGTGGTGTTCAGGCCGGTACCGGGCGCGTAGGCGGTCCGGCCGGGGGCGGCTTCACCGGGCCGCACGCCGTAGTAGTAGTTGTTCAGTTGGGCATCACGCAGCGCCAGGCTTAGGCTGGGGCGCAGGCTCAAGGGGCCGGAACGCCAGTCGTAGGTGTAGCCCAGGCGAAATTCGCTGCCTTTTGAAAAACCGCCGACATCGTGCAGCAGTTCGGCCTGCACCGTGCCCCAGGGCTGGCGCAAGCGCCACGACAGGCCCAGGTCAATGCCCGAATCACGCGTCGCCATGCCGTTCAGGCTGGCGGGCAGGCGGTCGGCCGGAAACCCTTCGAGCCGCTGTTCGACGAACAGGTCCACCCGCTGGACATCGTCCTGCGCCAATGTGACGCCGCCCCGGTTGGCATGCAGAAAAAACCGTTCACCCTCATACAGGTACAGCGGCAGCACGTCGTAGCGGTTGCCCGCGTCGCGGTAGGGCGAGCGCTCGAAATGCGTTAGCACGCCCAGCCCGGCGCTGCCCGGCACCGGCAGGATGTTGGTCAGCGCCTCCAGGCTGGGGTCGGCGCGGGCCGGTGCCATGGCGCACAGCCCTGCCGTGACAAGCGCCGCGCCAAGCAGCCAGCGCAGAGAAAGTTGGCGGGCGGGTAGAAAATTTTTCTGCATGGATGATTGCGGCGGGCGAGCCGCCATGTTGTTCGGGAAATTCTTGCGCTGACATGCCAAGCCATCAAGGAAATAGGCTTATTGCGCATGGCACACGGACAATGCCAGCTACTTAATCAATAGCAGGCACGATGAAAAAAACCCGCACAAGACGGGTTGCTGACAGCGCTGGTACAGCGTTGCGGCAGCGCTTTAAAACGGAATGTCGTCGTCCATGTCGTCAAAACCGCTGCCAGGCGCCTTGGACGGCGCAGGTGCGGGCGCTTGGCGGGGGGGCGCAGGACGGCTGGCGGGCGCGGCAGACTGGCGCGGCGCCTCATAACCGCCGCCATCGTCCTGGCCGGCGCCACCCATGCCCTGCCGGCTGCCGAGCATCTGCATCTGGTCGGCGCGGATTTCGGTGGTGTACTTTTCCACGCCGCTCTGGTCGGTCCACTTGCGGGTACGCAAGGAGCCCTCGACATACACCTGAGACCCTTTGCGCAGGTACTGGCCGACGATTTCGGCCAGCCGGCCGTTGAACACCACGCGGTGCCATTCGGTGGCTTCCTTCATCTCGCCGGACTGCTTGTCCTTCCACTTGTCGGTGGTGGCGATGGTGACGTTGGCGACCTGGTCGCCGCTGGGGAAACTGCGCATTTCGGGGTCTTTGCCCAAATTGCCGACGATGGTGACTTTGTTGACCGAGGCCATGATTTTTCCCTTGAAGAAGTCTTTGGAGCCCAATCTCCAAAGTGATGCGGGTGAGTTTAACTGGCCTGCCCGGCCCGGGGGTCAGCGTTTGCAACAGAACCGCGTCCGGCCGGGCTGGGCGCTTTCATGGGCCAGGCAACGGCCAGCCACAGCAGCATCAAGCCGCCGCAGACCATGAAAAGCCCTTGCGGGCCCTGGTGCTTGGTGACCCATCCGCCCACTGCGCCACCCGCAAAAAAGCCCAGCGACTGCAAGGTGTTGTACACCCCCAGCGCCGCGCCGCGCGCCTGGGGCGGTGCCAGCCGGGACGCCAGGCTGGGCTGGCTGGCCTCCAGCACGTTGAAGCCGCAGAAAAACAGCACCAGCAGCGCGCCCAGCCAGCCCAGGCTGGGCGCGGCTCCGGAGAAAACCGTCCACAGCAAACCAAGCTGCACCAGCCCGATCACCCCCACCGCGCCCAGGAACACGGCCCGCAGGTAACCGCGTTTTTCCAGCGGAAACAGCGTCATGCCCAGGACCACGAACGACGCCAGCACCGCCGGCAGGTACACCTGCCAATGCCGGGAGGATTCCAGTCCGGCGGCCACCAGCAGCGCTGGCAGCGCCACCCACATCGCCAGTTGCACCGCATGCAGCACGAAGACACCCAGGTCAAGCCGCAGCAGCGCTGGGTCTTTCAGCACCGCCAGCAGGCTGCCGCGCGGCGGGCTGGCGTGGGCGCGCGGCTCGGGCGGCACCCACCACAGCACGACCGCAATGCCCGCCAGCGCCAGCGCGCCGGTCAGCGCAAACAGCCCGTGCAGGCCGATATGGCTGGCCAGCCACGGCGCCAGCACCAGCGACAGCGCAAACATCAGCGCGATGCTGCCGCCGACCAGCGCCATTGCCTTGGTGCGCACCGCGTCGCGGGTGGTGTCGGCCAGCAAAGCGGTGACGGCGGCGGAAATCGCGCCAGCACCCTGCACGGCGCGCCCGGCAGTCAGCCAGTGGAGGTCAGGCGCCCAGGCAGCGATAAAACTGCCCAGCGCAAACAGCAGCAGGCCGGCAACGATGACCGGCTTGCGGCCCCACCAGTCGGAGGCCAGCCCGAATGGAATTTGCAGAAAAGCCTGCGTCAATCCGTAGATGCCCATGGCCAGGCCCACGCGGGCCGGGTCGTCGCCGCCGGGCAGGCGCGCCGCTTCCAGCGCGAACACCGGCAGCACCAGGAACAGGCCCAGCATGCGCAGGGCAAAAATCGACGCCAGCGAGAAGCTGGCACGCCGCTCAATGGCGGTCATGGCAGTAGGGGGCGGGAGCGCATCGAGCGATGCAGGGGAAGTGATGGAGGGCATGGGCTTTGGCAGGATGAACGCGATTTTCCATGAATTCACGGGCACGCCCGCACTGGCGGCCGCAGCCCCCTCAAAAACCGCTTGATTGGCGCGGATGCACCTTGGGATAAAAGTCGCCGCAGCTCTGGCAGTCCAGCGCCGGATTCGGGGAAGCCCCCATCTTGCTTTCCCCCAGCGGGGGAAGAAGCCCTGCGCAGGCAGGGTGCGTTCGATGCGCCAAGTCCTTGACAGGAAAGCCACGGGTCAGCCAGGCCAGACGCGACAACCGGCCTGGCAGCCGGTCAGGCAAACACCGGGGCCGCCGTGCCGGTGGCGGTCGCCGCCACCGTGATGGTGCGGCCCACGCTGGCGGTGTAGGCCGGCAGCTTGACGCTGCTGACATACACATACTCGCCCTTGATGTCGGCGGCGGTCGCCGTCATCAGCAGGTAGCCGCGCTGCGTGGTGTCGCAATAGCCCACGTCGTCGATCAGGCCCAGTCCGGCGCCGATGGCCGCGCTGCCCAACTGCGGCACCAGCGCGCTGCCGTCGATCGAGCCGGCCAGCGCGCCCAGGCCGACGCTTTCAAAGCCGGGCGCCGACACCGACGTGGTGGCAAACTCGACGCCGACTTTTTCGCCGTCCAGGGTGGTGAGGTGGGTGAACCAGCCGTTGTGCGAGTCGCCCGACAGCGTGACCAGCTTCTTGCCCTGCGCCTTGACGGTCTGCAAAATCGTCTCGCGCTGGCTCGGGTAGCCGTCCCAGGCGTCCAAATTGTAGGGAACGCCGGGGTTGATGGCCGGGTTGAGCAGCGCGCGTTGCGTGAGCGTCAGCGGCTGGCGCGCGGCGCGCGCGGCCTTGGCCGTCAGATAAGCCGAAATGGCCGCCGAAACACCGGCCGGGTTGCTGGGGGCCGCGGCCTGCGCCTGCAGCACCGACGCCGGAAACCACATGCGCGCCATGATGTCCTGGTTGCCGACGATCTGCCAGGTGGCCCTGGAGGCGTTCATGCCGCCGGTCAGCCAGGCCTGCTGCTCGGCGCTCATCATCCGGCGCGAGGCGTCCAGCCGCACGCCGGCCGCATTCACTGCCAGGCCCGCGAGGTAGCGGCCGATGCCGTCATCGGGATCGAGAAAACTGTCGTACTGGCGGTCGCGCCCTTCAATTCGCGTATCGACCATGTGCAGGGTAAAGACACTGCCAAAGTCGAAGCTGCGGTAGATCTTCAGCAGGTTGGCGGTGTCCGGCGTGCGAATCGGCATCCACTCGTGGTACGCCTTGGCGGCAATGGCCTTGCGGGTGGGCCAGTCGCCCTGGGTGGCCGGGTTGTGGTTTTGCGCGCCGCCCACATAGGCGTTGTTGGCGAATTCGTGGTCGTCCCAGACGGTGATCCAGGGCATCTTGGCGTGCAGCGCCTGCAGGCTGAGGTCGGACTTGTACAGCGCGTGGCGGGTGCGGTAGTCGTTCATCGTGACAATGTCGTTGGCCGGGCTGGCGATGCGGCCGCCCGGAATGCTGGCATTGCCGAACTTGCCCGGGTCCGAACCGTATTCGTAAATATAGTCCCCCAGGTGGATGGCGTACTGCGCATCGGACTTGGCCGCCGCGTCATAGGCGTGAAAGTAGCCTTCCGAGTACAGCGCGCAGGAAAACACGGCGAATTTCACCGACGTTGCCGTGCCGGCCGGCAGCGTGCGGGTAGTGCCGACGGTGGACGTGACGCCTGCCGCATCGCGGAAACGGTAAAAGTAGCTGGCACCCGCCGTCAGGCCGGTGACATCGACCTTGGCGGTGAAAGACGCCGCTTCGGTGGCCAGCAGGCTGCCCGAGCGCACGATGTTGGCAAATGCCGCATCGGTGGCGACTTGCCAGGTCAAGCTGACATCGGCCGTGCTGGCCGGAATCTTGGCGTGCGTCCACAGAATCACCCGGTCGGCCAGCGGGTCGCCACTGGCCACGCCGAACGCAAACACCGAGGGCAAGGGCACTGCAGCGGGGTCATCGTCCGAGCCGCCGCAGGCGGCCAGCGAGCCGAACGCGGCCAGCGCGACGGCGCTTGACGAGGACTTGACCAGAAAGTCCAGGAAGTCCCGGCGGCGGCCGTTGATGGCCTCGCGCGGGTCGTTCAAGCAAGGTGGGACGGTGCGGCTCGTTTTTTTAAACATGCTCAATAGCTCCTGGTTAAAACTCAACCCAAAAACCCAAATTGAATGCCAAAGATACGACAAACCCGTGAAACCGTCTGTTCTGTTACCAGTGCGGCAAACCGCAGTCGCCAGGGTGCGTCGCTATGATTGAAGGTTTCCCTTCAAAGCAGCATCGACGTGAACTCCACCCTTGACCCCGAACGCTCTGGCATGTACCTGGCCAGCGCGCTGGCCGCCCAGCGCATCAGCATTCGCGGCGCGCGCACCCACAACCTCAAGAACATCGACCTGGACATTCCGCGCAACCAGCTTGTGGTCATCACCGGCCTGAGCGGCTCGGGCAAGTCAAGCTTGGCCTTCGACACGCTGTACGCCGAAGGCCAGCGCCGCTATGTCGAAAGCCTGTCAACCTATGCGCGGCAGTTTTTGCAATTGATGGACAAGCCCGACGTGGACCTGATCGAAGGCCTGTCGCCGGCCATTTCCATCGAGCAGAAGGCGACCTCGCACAACCCGCGCTCAACGGTCGGCACGGTGACTGAAATTCACGACTACCTGCGCTTGCTGTTTGCGCGCGCCGGCACGCCGTATTGCCCCGAACACGACCTGCCGCTGCAGGCGCAAAGCGTGGCCGAGATGGTGGACGCGGTGCTGGCGCTGCCCGAGGACACGCGGCTGATGATCCTGGCGCCCGTGGCGCGCGAGCGCAAGGGCGAGTTTGTCGATCTGTTTGCCGAGATGCAGGCCCAGGGCTACGTGCGCTTCCGCGTCGATGGCGAAACCTACGAATTCGATGCGCTGCCCAAGCTCAAAAAAACCGAAAAACACACGATTGACGTGGTGATCGACCGGATCAAGGTGCGCCTGGACAAAGAAGCGCCGCCCGCGCTGGAAACCGGCCTGCCCCTCCCCCCGGCGCTGCGCCAGCGCCTGGCCGAGAGCTTTGAGGCGGCCCTGCGGCTGGCTGAAGGCCGGGCCGTGGCGCTGGAAATGGACACCGGGCACGAACACCTGTTCAGCGCCAAGTTCTCCTGCCCGGTGTGCAGCTACTCGCTCAGCGAGATGGAGCCGCGCCTGTTCTCGTTCAACTCGCCGGTCGGCGCCTGCCCGTGCTGCGACGGCCTGGGCCACCGGGACTTTTTCGACCCGGCGCGGGTCGTGGCTTTTCCGTCCCTGAGCCTGGCGAGCGGCGCGGTCAAGGGCTGGGACCGGCGCAATGCCTACTACTTTTCCATGCTGGAAAGCCTGGCCGCGCATTACCAGTTCGACATCGACACCGCGTTTGAAGACCTGCCCGAGGCCGTTCGCCAGGTGGTGCTGCATGGCTCGGGCCAGGAAGACATCAAGTTCAGCTACCTCATGGACTCGGGCGAGAAGGCCGGCAAAAAGGTCAGCAAGAAGCACCCGTTCGAAGGCATCATCACCAATTTTGAGCGCCGCCACCGCGAGACCGACTCGGCCGTGGTGCGCGACGAGCTGGCGCGCTACCGCAGCGTGCAGCCCTGCCCCGACTGCGGCGGCACGCGGCTGCGGCGGGAAGCGCGCCATGTTTTCCTGGTGGGCACGCCGGAGGCCGAATCCAGCCCCGTGCCGCGCAGAACCATCCATGACATCAGCCACCTCACGCTGCGCGAGAGTTTTGCTTATTTCAGCACCTTGACAATGCAGGGCGCCAAGGCCGAGATTGCCGCCAAGGTGGTGCGCGAGATCGGTTTGCGGCTGAAATTCCTCAACGACGTGGGCCTGAACTACCTGAGCCTGGACCGCAGCGCCGAAACGCTGTCGGGCGGCGAGTCGCAGCGCATTAGGCTGGCGTCGCAGATCGGCTCGGGCCTGACCGGCGTGATGTATGTGCTGGACGAGCCCAGCATCGGCCTGCACCAGCGCGACAACGACCGATTGATCAGCACGCTCAAGCACCTGCGCGACATCGGCAACAGCGTGCTGGTGGTCGAGCACGACGAGGACATGATCCGCGCCGCCGACCACGTCATCGACATGGGGCCGGGCGCCGGCCTGCATGGCGGGCGCGTGATGGCGCAGGGCACGTTTCAGGAAGTGCAGGCCAACCCGGATTCGCTGACCGGAAAATACCTGGCCGGCACCTTGAAGATCGCCGTGCCCAAGCAGCGCACGCCGTGGCTGCCAACCGTCAAGAACGCCCACCCGTTTGACCGGAGCAAATCGCGCTTCGCACCCAGTCCGGCGGCCGAGCGCCGCGCCGCGCGTGAGGCGGTCCACCAGGCCACGCTGGGCGACATGCAGGCGCTGCGCGTCATCAACGCCACCGGCCACAACCTGAAAAGCGTGAGCGTCGAGTTTCCGGTCGGCCTGCTGACCTGCGTGACCGGCGTGTCGGGCTCGGGCAAGTCCACGCTGGTGAACGACACGCTGTACGCCGCCGTGGCGCGCACGCTGTACCGCGCCCACGAAGAGCCGGCGGCGCACGAAAGCATCGAGGGCATCGAGCACTTCGACAAGGTCATCAACGTCGACCAGTCGCCCATCGGGCGAACGCCGCGCAGCAACCCGGCCACCTACACCGGCCTGTTCACGCCGATCCGCGAACTGATGGCCGAGATGAACACGGCGCGCGAACGCGGCTACGGCGCGGGCCGCTTTTCCTTCAACGTGGCGGGCGGGCGCTGCGAGGCCTGCCAGGGCGACGGCATGGTGAAGGTGGAAATGCACTTTTTGCCCGACGTGTACGTGCCCTGCGACGTGTGCAAGGGCATGCGCTACAACCGCGAAACGCTCGAAGTCCAGTACAAGGGCAAGAACATTGCGCAAATCCTGGACCTGACGGTGGAAACCGCCGCCGAGTTCTTCAAGGCCTTGCCGACCATTGCGCGCAAGCTGCACACGCTGCTCGACGTGGGCCTGAGCTACATCAAGCTCGGCCAGGCGGCCACCACGCTGTCGGGCGGCGAGGCGCAGCGCGTCAAGCTGGCGCTGGAACTGAGCAAGCGCGACACCGGCCGCACGCTCTACATCCTGGACGAGCCCACGACCGGCCTGCATTTCGCCGACATTGATTTGCTGCTCAAGGTGCTGCACCAGTTGCGTGACGCCGGCAACACCATTGTCGTGATCGAGCACAACCTCGACGTCATCAAGACCGCCGACTGGCTGATCGACATGGGACCCGAAGGCGGCGCGGGCGGGGGCATGGTGGTGGGCGTGGGCACGCCGGAGGACATTGCCGCCAACCCGGACAGTTTTACCGGTCATTACCTGGCGCGGCTGCTGTAACCGATGGTGCCGCCGCCGACCGGCGCGCCGATGCCGCCTGCCGCAGATGGCGGCTTGCAGCCGGTGCAACCATCAATTCACAGAATTCAGGCCTTTTGCGCACGCCGGCATTGCACATGCAGCTATTTTTTTAGTAGCATTCACCGCAGCTATCTTGTGTCTTTTCGCCGCATGAGCCACCACAAATTCACGACCAGCCGGGTCAAAAAAACGGCAGAATAAAGCTGCGCAACCCGTCAACTTGCAACAGATCCACCTCAAGGAAACCATCTTGAAAACACTGTCTTTGCCCACTTTGTCCATTTCCCGGCGTGTGCTGTGCGCCACGGCCACGGCCGCTTTCCTGCTCTGCCACAGCGCGGCTGCGCTGGCCGCCACGCCCAAGGACACGCTGGTGGTGGCCTTCGCCTTTGACGACATCATCAGCATGGACCCGGCTGAGGCGTTCGAGCTGTCGGCGGGCGAGATCATGGGCAACACCTATGACCGGCTGGTGCGGCTGGACGTCAACGACCCATCAAAGCTGGTGGGCGACGTGGCGAAATCCTGGACGGTGTCGCCCGATGGCAGGACTTATACCTTCGAGATCAAGCCGGGGCTGAAGTTTGCCTCGGGCAACGCGTTGACGGCCGACGAAGTGGCGTACTCGCTGCACCGCGCGGTGAGCCTGGACAAGTCACCGGCATTCATCCTCACGCAGTTCGGCTTCGGCAAGGGCAACGTGAAGGACAAGATCAAGGCCACCGGTCCCCTGAGCCTGACGCTGGAGACCGACAAGGCGTATGCGCCGACCTTCGTGCTCAACTGCCTGACCGCCAACATTGGTGCCATCGTGGACAAGAAACTGCTGGCGGCCAATGAGCAAAACGGCGACTGGGGCTACGCCTGGCTCAAGACCCACTACGCCGGCTCGGGCCCGATGAAGCTGCGCGAGTGGCGGGCCAATGAAATCGTCGCGCTGGAGCGCAACGACAACCACTACGGCAGCAAGCCGCCGCTGGCGCGCATCATTTACCGCCACGTCAAGGAAGCCGCCACCCAGCGCCTGCTGCTGGAAAAAGGCGACATCGACATCGCCCGCAACCTGAGCCCGCAGGACATTGCCGCGCTGGGCGCCAACAAGGACATCAGGCTCACCTCGGTGCCCAAGGGCACGGTGTACTACATCAGCCTGAACCAGAAAAACCCGAACCTGGCCAAGCCCGAGGTGCGCGAAGCGCTGAAATGGCTGGTCGATTACGCGGCCATCGGCGACACCCTGATCAAGAACATCGGCGTGGTGCACCAGAACTTCCTGCCCGTCGGATTGCTGGGCGCGAGCAAGGAATTGCCGTACAAGCTCGACGTGGACAAGGCGAAAGCGCTGTTGGCCAAGGCTGGCCTGCCCAACGGCTTCAAAGTGACCATCGACATGCGCACCGTGCAGCCGGTGCAGGGCATCACCGAGGCGTTTCAGCAAACCGCCAAGCGCGCCGGCATCGACATCGAGATCATTCCCGGCGACGGCAAGCAGACGCTGACCAAGTACCGCGGCCGCACCCACGACATGTACATCGGCCAGTGGGGTTCGGACTACTGGGACCCGCATTCGAACGCCGACACCTTCACCCGCAACCCCGACAACGCCGACGAGGCCAAGGCCAAGCCGCTGTCCTGGCGCAATGCCTGGGCGATTCCCGAACTCACCAAGAAGTCGGATGCCGCCGTGCTGGAGCGCGACGCCGGCAAGCGAAAAGCCATGTACGAGGAACTGCAGGCCGAATTCCGCAAAACCAGCCCGTTCATCATGCTATACCAACAGACCGAGGTGGCAGCGTACCGCAGCAATGTCGAGAGCCTGAAGCTGGGGCCCACGTTTGACACCAACTACCTGTTCAAGGTGGCCAAGCGCTGAGCCCGGTCTTGGCAGTTCCCGATCCCCTCGCCCTGAGCCCGGCGCCGCTGGCAACCAGCGTGCGCCTGTCCGGCCCATCACGCCATGCCCGCCGCCTGAACGCCATCGGCCGCTTCCTGGTGGTGATCCTGCTCACCTACCTGGGCTTGCTCGCCGTCACTTTCTTCATTGGCCGGGTGATTCCGGTCGATCCGGTGCTGGCGATGGTCGGCGACAACGCGCCGCCGCACGTGGTGGCCCGGGCGCGCGAAGACATGGGGCTGAACAAGCCGGTGTACACCCAGTTCTATATCTACCTGCGCAAGGTGCTGCGCGGCGACTTCGGCACCTCGGTGCTGACCGCCAACCCGGTGATGCAGGACATTCGCCGCGCTTTTCCGGCAACGATGGAACTGGCCAGCCTGGGCATCCTGCTGGGCGCCGGGCTCGGCGTGCCGCTGGGCGTGTGGGCGGCGGTGCGGCGCGGCCAATGGATCGATCAGGTGGTGCGCATCATCGGGCTGGTTGGCTATTCGGTGCCGATCTTCTGGCTCGGGCTGATGGCGCTGCTGGTGTTTTACGCCAGGCTGGGCTGGGTCAGCGGGCCGGGGCGCATCGACGTGGCCTATGAATTCACGCTGGTGCCCGTGACCGGCTTCATGCTGCTGGACACCGCCATGGCCGGCGAATGGGAGGCCTTTGGCAATGCGCTGTCGCACCTGATTCTGCCGGCGTCGCTGCTGGGCTACTTCTCGATGGCGTACATCAGCCGCATGACGCGTTCCTTCATGCTCAACGAACTGGCGCAGGAGTACGTGGTGGCGGCGCGCGCCAAGGGCCTGTCGGAGGCGCGCATCGTCTGGCGCCACGCGCTGCGCAATGCCATGGTGCCGCTGGTCACGGTGATCGCGCTGTCGTACGCCGGGCTGCTAGAGGGCTCGGTGCTGACCGAAACCGTGTTCGCCTGGCCGGGGCTGGGCCTGTACATCACCAACTCACTGCAAAACGCCGACATGAACGCGGTGCTGGGCGGCACGATCGTGGTGGGGTCGGTGTTCATCGGCCTCAATTTGCTGTCCGACCTGCTCTACACCCTGCTGGACCCGAGGACGCGCACGCGATGAGCCATTCGACGCTTTTGAAACCCGAAAGTTTGCACGATTGGCTGATGTCCGACCGGCCCCTGTCGCGCCGACAAGCCGCGCTGGGCCGCGCTTACGGCGCCTGCCGCACCTTTTCGCGCAACCGGCTGGCCATGGCCGGGCTGGTGATCGTTGTGGCGCTTGTCCTGGTGGCGATATTCGCCGACCTGCTGGCGCCCTACTCGGCCTACACCGGCGACCTGCGCACCACGCGGCTCCTGGCACCGTCGTGGGCGCACTGGATGGGCACCGACGACCAGGGGCGCGACATCCTGTCGCGGCTGATCCACGGCTCGCGCATCACGCTGTTCGTCGTGGTGCTGGTGGCCGTGCTGGCCGCGCCCATCGGGCTGCTGGTCGGCACGGTGGCCGGTTACGCGGGCGGGCTGGTCGATGCGGCCTTGATGCGGATCACCGACATTTTCCTGGCGTTTCCGCGCCTGATCCTGGCGCTGGCCTTTGTCGCCGCGCTCGGCCCCGGCATCGAGAACGCGGTGATCGCCATTGCCATCACCTCCTGGCCGCCGTATGCGCGCATGGCGCGGGCCGAGACCTTGAGCATCCGGCAGACCGACTACATCGCCGCCGTACAGCTGCTGGGCGCTTCGCCCTGGCGCATCGTGCTGCGCCACATCATGCCGCTGTGCGTGTCGTCGGTCATCGTGCGCGTCACGCTGGACATGGCGGGCATCATCCTGACGGCGGCGGGCCTGGGCTTTCTGGGCCTGGGCGCGCAGCCGCCGATGCCCGAGTGGGGCGCGATGATCGCCAACGGGCGCCTGTACGTGCTGGACCAGTGGTGGGTGGCGGCGGCGCCGGGCGCGGCAATTTTTGTCGTGAGTTTGGCTTTCAACCTGCTGGGCGACGGCCTGCGCGATGCGCTCGACCCGAAAGGCGGCCAATGAACGCTTTGCCTCTGCTTGTGGTCGAGGACTTGCGCGTGGCGTTTCCGGGCCGCGACGGCGGCATGGTCGAAGCCGTGCGCGGCGTGTCGTTCACGCTGGGCCGCGAGCGGCTCGGCATCGTCGGCGAATCCGGCTCGGGCAAGTCGCAGACCGGCCGCGCCATCCTGGGCCTGACCGCGCCCGAGGGCCGGGTCAGCGCCGCGCGGCTTGAATTTGGCGGTGTCGATCTGCTCCATTGCCCGCCCAAGCAGCGCCAGGCCTTGCGCGGCGGGCGCATCGCCATGGTGCTGCAAGACCCGAAGTTCTCGCTCAATCCGGTCATGACCATCGGCGCGCAGATCATGGAAACTCTGCGCGCCCACACCCGCGTGTCAGCCGGCGAGGCGAAAAAACGGGCGCTGGCGGCGCTGGAGTCGGTGCGCATCGACAACCCCGAACGCGTGTTCAGGCTCTACCCGCACGAGGTGTCGGGCGGCATGGGCCAGCGTGCGATGATCGCGATGATGCTGATCGCCGACCCCGACATCCTGATCGCCGACGAGCCGACCTCCGCGCTCGACGTGACGGTGCAGCTGCAGGTGCTGGCCATCCTTGACGCGCTGGTGGCCGAGCGCGGCATGGGCCTGATCCTGGTGTCGCACGACCTGCGGCTGGTGTCGTCGTTTTGCGACCGGATTTTGGTGATGTACGCCGGCCGCGTGGTCGAGGAACTGGCGGCCGGCGGCCTCGCCCATGCAAAGCACCCCTACACGCGCGGCCTGATGGCTTGTTTGCCGCAGCTGGGCGCATCGACCCATCCGCTGGCCACACTGGACCGCCAGCCGGAATGGGCGCTGTGACCGCGCACCCGGCTTTGGGCCTGGAAGTCAGCCATTTGCGCGTCAGTTTTGACGGCTTCGTGGCCGTGGCCGACACCTCGTTTCGCGCCGGGCCGGGCGATAGCTTCGGCATCGTCGGCGAATCCGGGTCCGGCAAATCGACCGTGCTGCGCGCCATTTGCGGCCTGGCGCCCAAAGAGTCGGGCACGGTGCGGCTGACCGGCGCAAGCGCCACGGGCGCGCCCGGCAGCAAGGCGTTTCGCCGCCAGGTGCAGATGGTGTTCCAGGACCCGTATGGCTCGCTGCACCCCCGGCAGACGGTGGACCGGCTGCTGGCCGAGCCGCTCGCGATCCACGGCATGTCGGACGCAGAAGACCGCATCGAGCGCGCGCTCGATGAAGTGGGCCTGGGCCAGGGCTTCAGGTTCCGCTACCCGCACCAGCTCTCGGGCGGGCAGCGCCAGCGCATCGCGATTGCCCGGGCCCTGATCCTGGAGCCGCAAATCCTGCTGCTCGACGAGCCCACGTCGGCGCTCGATGCATCGGTGCAGGCCGAAATCCTCAATTTGCTTGAAGCCCTTCGCCACCAACGCAACCTGACCTTCATCATGGTCAGCCACGACCTGGCAGTGGTCACGCACCTGTGCGATCGGCTGATGGTGATGCAGCGCGGCCAGACGGTGGAGCTGCTGGCCGCCGCAGACCTGGCCGCGCGCCGCGTGGCCGAGCCCTACACGCGCAGCCTGATGCAGGCGTCGGCCGGTTTCGTGCGCAAGTCCAAGCCAGGCTGAACCGCCAGACAGGTCCAAATGCATGTGGTTGCAGCCGCAGCCGTCAATAAGTAACAATACCCAGCCCGGCACCGTCCCTGAACGCATTTTTTCAACCCCTCTGATCCACACCATGTCCTCCATCACCCTGCGTTTTCTGGCCGAACCCAGCACTGTCAACTTTGGCGGCAAAGTGCACGGCGGCACGGTCATGAAATGGATTGACGAGGCGGGCTACGCCTGCGCGACGCGCTGGGCGCGGCGTTATTGCGTGACGGTGTCGGTCGGCAGCATCCGGTTTCAACGGCCCATCATGATCGGCGACCTGGTGGAAGTCGAGGCGCGACTGGCCTATACCGGCAGGACCAGCATGAACATCTCGGTCGAAGTGCGCAGCGGCGACATCAAGACCGGCAAGATGGAAATCGTCACCGAATGCCTGGTGGTTTTTGTAGCTATCGATGCTGA
>Ga0326734_1000127_pt1 | contig 22515 bp, 14 predicted proteins | sample 15_GP2_1315_FD_207944 | JGI IMG/M metagenome (GOLD analysis project Ga0326734, IMG submission 207944) | Glacier ice microbial communities from Ngari, Tibet, China - 15_GP2_131.5 | ecosystem: Environmental > Aquatic > Freshwater > Ice > Glacier | place: China: Ngari, Tibet | collected 2018-07-18 | reverse complement strand
CTTATATATCTCGCGTTGGCGTCGAGGCAACTATGCAACTGTCGGGCGGCATGGAGAAAAATCGAAAAGACGTGGCGGATGCCCCATTGTTCGTTACTATGCCCTCACCCATCACCAACCATCCTCCAGGAGCTGCTGCGCATGCCGAGCAATCAGAATGTCATTTCGCTGGCGCTGTCGGCGCTGCTGTTGTGCGCGCCCGCCATGGCCGACGAGCAGGTGGTCAACATCGGGCTGTCCGGTCCGCTGTCCGGCGCCAACGCGTTCGCCGGCAAGGACAACGAGAACGGCGTGCGGCTGGCCATCGAAGAACTGAACAGCAAGAAGGGGCTGGCGGTCGGCGGCAAGACGCTGCGCTTCGTGTTGATGTCCGAGGACGACCAGGGCGACCCGAAAGCGGGCGTGGCCGTGGCGCAAAAATTCGTCGACGCCGGCGTCGGTTTTGTGCTCGGGCCCTACAACTCGGGCGTGGCGATCCCCGCCTCGCGCATCTACAACGACGCCGGCGTCGTCATGTCGACCGTCGGCACCAACCCGAAGATCACGCAAAACGGCTACCGCAGCGTGTTTCGCATCGTCGCCAGCGATACCCAGGTCGGCTCCTCGGTGGCCAACTACGCGGCCAGGCAGTTGAAGCTGAAGAACGTCGGCGTGATCGACGACCGTACCGCCTTCGGCCAGGGCATCGCCGCCGAATTCATCCGCCAGGCCAGGGCCGCGGGCCTGACCATCGCCGGGCATGAATTCACGACCGACAAAGCGAGCGACTTCAGTGCCATACTGACCGCCCTGAAGGCGAAAAAAGTCGACGCCATTTTCTTCGGCGGCTACGCGCCGCAGGCAGCGCCCATGGTGCGCCAGATGAAATCGCTCGGCCTGAACGCCAGGCTGCTCGGCGGCGACACCCTGTGCAGTCCGGAGATGGGTAAACTCGGCGGCGACGCGGTGGGTGAGAACGTGCTGTGCGCGCAGGCCGGCGCAATGCTCGACAAGCAAGCCGCCGGCCCGGCCTTCCAGGCCAGGTACACCGCGCGCTTCAAGCGCAATCCCGACGTCTACGCCGCGCCCTTCTACGACCAGATGATGTTCATCGCCCACGCCATCAAGGCGGCCAGTTCGGTCGACCCCTCGGTGGTGGCGGTAGCGATGCACAGCATGCGCCACAAGGGCGTGGCCGGCACCTACGCTTACGACTCGGCCGGCAACCTGCAAACCTCGTCGGTGACGATCTACACGTTCAGGAACGGCATGCCGGTGCCACTGGCCGGCGAATGATACCTGAATCACATCAAGGCACTCGAAAAATGAACACCATGACAAAGATGTTTCCGCTGCGCGCCGCCAGCGTGACCGGTGCAATTGGCGCCGCAATCCTGCTTGCCTTCGCGCCGGCCGGCGCGGCCGTCGCGGACAAAGCCGCAGTCGTCAACGTTGCCCACGTGGCGACGGCCGGCAAGCAGCTCGATGTGCTGGCCGGCCAATACTACGACGCGCTCGCAAAATTCGAGCCGGTCGGCGCCACCGAAAGCGGCGACAACCGCTTCGACGACCAGATCGGCATGGCGATCGCGCCAACAATGCGCGCGCGCCAGTTCGCGCTGTACCGCAGCTACCAGCAGCGGCTGCACACGATTGCGCGCGCGTCGCTGAGCGCAAAAGGGCAGATCAACTACGACATCCTCGACTACGAACTGGCCTCGCAACGCAGTTTCGAGCGCTTCCCCGAGCACCTGCTGCCGATCAACCAGATGGACAGCATGCCGGTGACGCTGGCCAACTACGCCGGCGGCCAAGCGGCCCAGTCGCTCACGACAGTCAAAGGCTACAAGGCTTACCTGAACCGGCTCAATCAGCTGCCGGCGTGGATCGACCAGGCGATTGCCAACATGCGCGAAGGGATGAAACAAGGCATCACCATACCGAAGGCGGCGATGGTGTCCGCCCTGCCGCAATTCCAGAAGCTGGTCAGCGCCACGCCCGAAGCGAGCATTTTCTACACGCCGATCACCAATTTCCCAAGCACGTTTTCCGCCGCCGACAAGAAACGCCTGACTGCCGCCTACCGCGCCAGCATCGCTACCAAACTGGCGCCGGCGCTGGCGCGGCTGGCGGCGTTTCTCGAAACCGACTACATTCCGGCGGCGCGCACCAGCAGCGGCTGGAACGCACTGCCGGGCGGCATGGACTGGTACTTGGCGCGCATCGCCAGCCAGACCACGACCAGCATGACGCCGGAACAGATCCACGCAACGGGCCTGGCGGAAGTGGCGCGCATCCGCACGGAATTTGGCATCGTCGGGCCGAAAATGGGCTATACCGGGCCGGCTGGCGGCCTGCCGAACTGGGTCGCGGCGCAGGACAAGTTCCGCCCGTTCACCACCGACAAGCAGGTGATCGACGTCTACCGCGACCTCGACGCCAAGCTGCGCACCAGGCTGCCGGCGCTGTTTACGCTCACGCCCAAAGCCCCGCTCGATGTGCGGCTGGAACCGGAACTGAGCCGCGCCACCGCGTCCGACCATTACACCGCGCCGGCGGCGGACGGCTCGCGCCCGGGCGTGTTCTGGTCGGTGGTGAACGACCCGAAGCGCTACGACAGCACCGGCATGGTGACGCTGTTTTTGCATGAAGGGCAACCGGGACACCACTTCCACATCGCGCTGCTGCAGGAGCTCAATTTGCCGAACTACCGCAAGTTCGGCGGCAACAACGCGTTTACCGAAGGCTGGGCGCTGTACGCCGAGACGCTGGGCCGGGAAATGGGGCTGTTCGACAAGCCGGAGGATTATTTCGGCCACCTGAACGACGAAATGCTGCGCGCGGTGCGGCTCGTCGTCGACACCGGCATGCACGCCAAGGGATGGCCGCGCGAGCAGTCGATCCAGTACATGCAAGACACGCTCGGCTACACCGACGTGGCCAAAAGCGAGACCGAGCGCTACATGGTATGGCCGGGGCAGGCGCTGGGATACAAGATCGGCGCACTGAAAATCGCCCAGTTGCGCGCGCGCGCGACGGCGGCGCTGGGCGACAAATTCAGCCTGCCGGCCTTTCACCAGGTGGTGCTGGGCGACGGCACGCTGCCGTTGTCGCTGCTGGAGGCAAAAGTCGACCGCTGGATCGCCGAGACGCAATAAGCCGCCGTCGTCGTCGCGCATGCGCGACGACGGGTTTTGGGTTGGCGAACTTGTTGTACGTTCTGTGTCACGTCACGTCACGCCAGCATGAACACCGGATAACGCCGCCATTCCGGTTCGCGGTAGCGCTGGCAGTTGGCGAAGATGAAGTCGAGCACCGCGCTCTGGTCCGCTACCAGGGCCGGGTTGGCGCGCTTCCACGCCGTGAAACTGGCGTTCAGCTCCGGCTCGTCTTGCAGCAGTTCGAGCGCATGGTCTTCGAACACGTAATCCGAATACGCTTCCTTTTTCTCCAGCACGCTGTTGAAAAAGCCCCAGCGAAAAAAACTGTCGTGGCCCTGCGGCTCGAGCATCTCGACCGCGTAGCGGGCATTGTCCTGGTCGAGGGCGATGACGTAGTCGCCGGCGCGCACACCAACCCGGCCGCGGCGACGCGCCAGTTCCACCTCGTCGTGGAACAGGTGGCCCTCGTAGGCGCTGGCGCGCGAGCGCACCGACACAATGTGGTAATAGTCGACGTCCATTACTGCGTCGGCATTCAGGCGCACCATCTGCACGCCGTTCCACGCGAGCCGCTCGATCGCTTCGCGCCACGCCTGCGGCACCACGTAGGCGCGCGGCGCAGCGACGATCACATCGGCCGGGAAGCGGTTGAAATAAGCGATGTCGCGCTCCCACGGTTCGCTGCGCTCGTACGACAGGCGCGTGTAGTTGCCCAACCGGCTGGCGCTGTATTTGGCGGCGTAGCCCTTGAAGCGCAAGCGCGACGGTGTTGATGCGTCGAGCGACCAGTGCACCGGCCACTCGCGGCGCGTTCTGCCTTCGTGCTTGGCGGCGCGCCGCAGCGCCTGGATCTGGCCGGCGTGGGCGACGGTGAACGCGAGGGCGGTGTCGACCAGCGCGCGCATCGACGCGTAGCGGTCGGCGAACGGTTTTAACATGTGGGTCTCGGGCATGAAGCCGATGGTGTGGTGCAGCGCGGCGTAACCGGTCGAAAAGCGCGGCGTTTCGAGAAATTCGGCAATGCCGTGATCCGGACTGTCCTTGACCGGGTTGACGTACGGGCAGGTCGGCCAGCCGCGCGCGGCCATGCCGCTGTACATCGCCGGCAGCATGGTGTCGCGCAAGAACGCGCCGAGCTCGCCGCCAAGCTTGTCGGCCTGGGTGTGGATCAAGGTCATCGTGTACGGGTAGTCGGCGCCGTTCGACGTATGGGTGTCGACCATGACGTCCGGGTCCCAGGCGGCAAACAACTGGTTGAACACGCGCGCGGCGAGCGTGTCGCACTTGACGAAGTCGCGGTTCAGGTCGAGGTGGCGGCTGTTGCCGCGAAAGCCGAACTGCTCGGGGCCATCCTGGTTCACGCGCGACGTGTCGGCCCGATTGAGGCTGCCGTCGACGTTGTACAGCGGCACGAACAGCAAGACGGTGTCGCCCAGCGCAGCCAGGCGCGGCGGATCGACGCACAAATCGCGCACCAGCGCCATGCAGGCGTCGATGCCTTCCGGCTCGCCCGGATGGATGCCGTTGTTGTTGAAGAAGACCGGGCGCCCCGCGCCCTTCAGTTGCGCGCGGTCGAACACGCCGTCACGGCTGACCACGCCGGCGTGGATCGGCACGCCGGCGTCGGACGTGCCGATCTGGCCGAAATGCAGGATTGCCGGGAAGCGCCGCGCCAGCGTTTCGTACCAGGCGATGCATTCGTCCCAGGTGGTGGTCTGGTTCTGGGTGCCCAGTTCGTAAGGAGTGCGAAGGTCGAGGTCGTTTTGCATGGTGGCGTGCCGGTTGGATAACAGCAAGGTGACGGTAAGATGACGGTAAGGCAAAGGGAATGCCGCTACCATACAGCAGTTGGCGCAGGCCGCCGCCGCCTGCCCATGACGGCCGACGACGTACAATGGCCGCTCGCCTCTTCAAGAGCGGCCCTCCCTTCCCTTTATCGATCCAGGAACCCATGCACAAGATGCTTTCCTTTGCCATTGGCAGCGCTTTCGCCACCAGCTCCGCGCTCGCCATGCCGGCACATGCCGCACCCACCGCACCAAGCTCGCCAGCCTCACCCACCGCACTCACCGCACTAACCGCACTAACCGTCCACGAAGCGCCATTGCGCGCCCACCTGCAGTTTCTGTCCAGCGACTTGCTGGAAGGGCGCGGCACCGGCCAGCGCGGCGGCGACCTGACGGTGGCCTACCTCGAATCGCAGGCGATGGCGGCCGGGCTCAAGCCAGGCAACGGCAACAGCTACCGCCAGAGCGTCCGGATCGCCGGCGTCAAGGCCGCGCCCGAGGCCAGCAGTGTGGTGCTGGAAGCGGGCGGCAAGGCGCAGGCGCTCGCCTTCGGCAAAGATTGGGTATGGGCGCCGGGCGACGCCACCGCGGTGCACGCGATGGACGCCGAACTGGTCTTCGTCGGCTATGGCATTACCGCCCAGGAACAGGGCTGGGACGACTACAAGGGCATCGACGTCAAAGGCAAAGTGCTGGTGATGATGGTCAACGACCCGCTGCCGACAGCGGCCGAGCCGGACCGTTTCGGCGGCAAGGGCCTGACTTATTACGGCCGCTGGACCTACAAGTTTGAAGAAGCGGCCCGCCATGGCGCCGCCGGCGTGTTGCTGATCCACACGGACGCCTCGGCATCCTACGGCTGGAGCGTGGTGCAGAACAGCTGGATGGCCGAACGTTTTCAACTTGCCAGTGGCAAGGGCGGCAGCGCGCTGCAAGGCTGGATGACGGAATCGACCGCGCGCGGCCTGTTCCAGGCATCGGGACTTGACCTCGACACCTTGCGCGCGGCCGCCGAGAGCAAGCATTTCAAACCGGTCGCGATCAAAGCCAGGGTCAAGGGCGAAACGCGCGCCGAAGTGCGCCTGGTCGAGCAGTTCAACGTGGCCGGCATCGTGCCGGGCACCGATCCCAAGCTCAAGGACGAGGTCGTCATCTACAGCGCCCACTGGGATCACCTGGGCAAGCAGGGCAGCACGGGCGACACCGGCAACACCGGCGATATTATTTACAATGGCGCCGTCGACAACGCCACCGGCTCGGCCGGCTTGCTGGCAATGGCGGCCGCAGCAGTGAAGGCGCCGGCCAGGCGCAGCCAGATGTTTTTGTGGATGGCGGCCGAAGAACAGGGCCTGCTCGGCAGCGCGGCCTATGCCGCCAGCCCCTTGTGGCCGGCCAACAAGACCGCCGCCAACCTCAACCTCGACAGCCTGAACTGGGTTGGCGCCACGCGCGACATCGGCACCCAGGGCAGCGAGCGCACCGGCCTGGACGCGCTGGCCGCAGCGACGGCAGCGTCGATGGGCCTGACAGTGGCCAAGCCGGTGCCGGACCTGGCCGGCGGCTACTTTCGCAGCGACCATTTCAGCTTCGCCAAGGCGGGCATCCCGGCGTTCTCGATTGCAGGCGGGCGCGACTATATCAAGGATGCCGCAGCGTCGAGCGCCAAGGCCAAGACGTACGGCGAACAGCGCTACCACCAGGTGTCGGACGAGTACGATGCGGCCTGGGACCTGGCGGGCATGGTGCAGCAGGCGCAGTTCACACTGAATCTCGGCCGCATGATCGCCAACGCGCCGACGATGCCAACGTGGAAGGCGGGCGACGCGTTTGGCAAGGTGCGGGCCAGCAGCAAATAATCCTGGTTTATTTACGATGAAAATGCGGCCTCGGCGTCAACTCTTGGCATCGCTGCCGCACGGGCGCGCCGCAGCCAACTGCGTGCGCCGGAACTCGCCTTGCCGCTCGGTCATCCAGCCCGGATATTCGGACGGCAGCCGGCTGCAACGGTCAATTTGTTCGAGCTCGGCCACACTTAAGATCACGTCGGTGGCGGCGATGTTATCGGCAAGCTGCTCCGGCCGCTTGGCGCCGACAATGACGCTGGTCACCTGCGGCTGGTGCAGCAGCCACGCCAGCGCCACTTGCGCCACCGACACGCTTCTCCCCTCTGCCATCGGGCGCATGACGTCGATGCAATCCCAGGCGCGCTCCTTGTCGACCGGCGGGAAGTCAAAAGCGATGCGCCGGCTGCCCGCTTCGGCCTCCTGCGCGGGCTGATCGCGGCCGTACTTGCCGCTGAGCAGCCCGCCCGCGAGCGGGCTCCACACCATCAGGCCCAGGCCTTCGCTGCGCAGCATCGGCACCAGCTCGCGTTCGACGTCGCGCCCGGCCACGCTGTAATACGCTTGCAGGCAATCGAAGCGCGCCAGGCCCAGCCGTTCGGAAATGCCGAGCGCCTTGACGATCTGCCACGCCGCCCAGTTCGACACGCCGATGTGGCGTACGTGGCCATGCCGTACCATCTGGTCGAGCGCGCGCAAGGTTTCGTCGATGGGGGTGGCGGGGTCGAAACCGTGCAGCTGGTACAGGTCGATATGGTCGAGTTGCAGCCGTTTCAGGCTGGCCTTGACACCGTCCAGGATATGGCTGCGCGAAGCGCCGCGGGCGTTCGGCCCCTTGCCCATCTCGCCGAACACCTTGGTGGCGACAATTACCTCGTCGCGCGCAATGCCCAGGTTTTTCAGGGCCTGGCCGGTGATCTGCTCCGACCTGCCGTCGGCATAGACGTCGGCGGTGTCGATAAAATTGATGCCGGCGTCGATCGACTGGCTGATCAGCCGTTCGGCATCGCCCTGCTGCAGGTCGCCGATCTTGCCCCACATGCCGCTTGAACCGCCAAACGTCATGGTGCCAAGACACAGCTCCGACACGAACAATCCGGTCTGGCCGAGTACGTGATAGCGCATGCTTGGGTATCCTTGAATGAAATGAAATGAAGGCCAGGCAGCGACGCCCGGCACACCCTCAGAGTAGCGTTCTTGATGCGAATGTGCAGGGCGCAACGGGCAATTGTGCGGAGCAAGTCAGTAAATTGCGCGCGGCGACCCTAGAAATCCATCAGCACGCCCAGACCCAACGATTTCTGCGCATAGTTGTAGTCGATCAGGCTCTGGCCGTAGCCGGAAAACAGCTGCGCATACCCCTTCAGGTTGACCGCCAGCGGGAAAGCGAGGCCCGCCTGCACGGCGCCGCGGCCGGTACTGAAATTACGCCGCAGCAGCGCCGAATACTCGAACCCCTTGTCGCGGTAGGTAAGGCGCACATCGCCGTGACCCATAAAATCGGTGATGTCCGGGTTGTCGTTGTCCGACTTGGCATTGTCGAGCCGCTTCCAGACGCGGGCGGTGACGCCCAAGTTGCCGCTTTCCATTCCCAGCTGGCCGTAAAACCGGTTCCAGCTGCGCGACAGCGTCGCCGACTGGCCGTTCGACTGGTGAACGAAGCCGATCGACGCAAGGCGCAGGTTGACCGCCCCGAGCTGCTTGTTGATCGGCAGCACCGCCATGACTTCAGGCTGATAGTTCGTTTCGCGAAACGGGCTCGACTCGGCGCGCGCATACGCCTGCCAGAAACTCTTCTGGGTGTAGCCGGCCCAGATGTCGATCGGGGTATCGGCGACGCCTTCCAGCAACTTTGCCTTGAAGCTGAGCTGGTAGGTCAGTTCGGCGTGCTTCGACTTGTAGCCTTTCGGCAGGGTGTCACGGAACGGGCGGTCGTTGGTGGCGTTGCTCTGGTTGGCCAGCAGCAGATAGTTGTCCGACAACTGATGCACGACATAGCGGCCGCGCTTGGCGGCATCGTTCAGTTCCCATTCCTGCGACATGCGCGAAATGGGCGTGTCGGGCTTCATCACCTTCGCTGCCGGCTCGGGCGCGACGGCGACGACGTTACTGGCCGCTACCGCCACGGCGCCAGTCAAGACCACGGCCGGCGCGCCCGTTGCGACATTTTCCACCTGTTTGGACAGTGCATCAAAGCAGCCAAGCCGCGCGCTGGAGTCGCCAAGGACGGCGCAGCGAAGCAGGTGTTGTTCAGTCTCGCCGGCCTGAACCGGCGCGATCCCCATCAACATCACTGAAAGTAATACTGTGTGCTCGAATTTCATGAAACGGTGAACCTTTAACCGGAAGAAATCGGACGAGTATATCGACAAACCCCAGCGCACCTTCAAAGTATTTCACTACGGCAAGACAGCCATTTCAAGGAAGCAAAACCAGGCCGCCACAAGGCCGATATACTATTGCCATTTATTCCAGCGCAGTTCATTCGCACTATGTGGATAAGTGCCGGTCGAATAGTTCTAAAAATGCACGCATGACATCTTGCAACATGAGTAAAAACCATGTTGCAAAATGGTGACTTGTTACCCGGAAAATAAATGAGCAGCAACTTGAAATCGCCTGCGGGCTTTGCGTCCGGCCCCCGCTCCCTGGCGGCGCGACGGCCATTCCTGACGGCGCTCGCCTTGTCCCTGGGCGCGGCGATTTCGCTCGGGCTGTCGCGGTTTTCCTACGCCTTGCTGTTGCCGCCCATGCGCGCCGACCTGGACTGGACTTATCTGCTGTCGGGCTCGATGAATACCGGCAACGCCCTGGGCTATTTCATCGGCGCCCTCGTCACGCCGGGCTTGATGCGGCGCTGCGGCGCGCAGACGGCGCTGATCGGCGGCGCGGTGCTGGCCAGCGTGTTCATGATGCTGTCGGGCCTGACCGTCAATACGGAATTGCTGATCCTGCAGCGGGTGCTGGCCGGCATTGCCAGCGCCTTCATTTTCATTGCCGGCGGCGTGCTGGCCGCGCGCCTGAGTTTGCTGCACCCCGACCGCGCCGGCCTGCTGATCGGCATTTATTATGGCGGCACCGGCGTCGGCATCGTGGTATCGGCCTTGCTGGTGCCGTTCGCCCTGGCCACGGCCACCTTTCACGACGCCGCGCATGCGTGGCAACTGGCGTGGGTCGCGCTGGGCGCCGTGTGTTTGCTGGCGACGCTGGCGATGGCGCTGCCGTCCAGCCACGTCGACGGTACCCCATCGGCGCCTAACCCGCACGGCAATTTTCGCCTCCAGCCGTTCGCGTTCGGCCTGGCCGGCTACTTCATGTTTGGCGTCGGTTACATCGGCTACATGACGTTCGTCATCGCCCTGCTGAAAGAACAAGGCATGAACGGCGCCACCATCACCTGGTTTTATGCGGCACTGGGCTTGGCCGTGATGGCGTCGTCGCGGATCTGGGCGCACATGCTCGACCGTTTCAAAGGCGGCCAGTCGATGGCAATCTTGAATGGCTTGCTGGGGGTGGCGACCATCTTGCCGGCACTCACCGCCGCGCCGCCGCTGGTGTTCGCCTCGGGCATGCTGTTCGGCGCGATTTTTTTATCAATTGTCGCCTCCACCACCGCGCTGGTGCGCCACAACTTGCCGAGCCACGCCTGGTCATCCGGCATCAGCGCATTTACAACCGTGTTCGCGCTCGGCCAGATCGTCGGCCCTGCCGTGATCGGCTGGATTGCCGACGGCCCGGGCGGCTTGCAGCGCGGCCTGATCTATTCGGCGCTGGCGCTGTTCATCGGGGCCGGATTGGCGTCGCGGCAACCGGCGCTGGCATATGCAGGCGCGAAGGGCAACGCGCCACTGTAGGTCGTACGCCAGGAGCGCGGCACAGCTTTGTTCAAGCACAAAAAAACGGCACCGGGATCGCTCCAAGGTGCCGTTGTGGTGTCGATGAGCAGTTAATTCAAGCGTCGTCACGTTAAAAAGTTGCTGGCGCGCTGCCTGTGCGGCGCCCGCCAGTCGCCATTACGTCAATTCAAACTCGGATGGGCTCAGACCCAGTTCCTTGACGATCTTGCTTGCCACGGCCTGCTCTTTCGCATCGAAGTTGCCATCCGATGCAGCGACCGCAATCACCATCCGCACCAGCAGCCGCGCTGCGCCCTCGTTCGACTTCATCTTGTGCAGCGCCTGAAGCGCTTTCGCCTGACCGATGTCCTTGTCGAACTCGAGCTGGCTGACATGCTCCTGAAACGCCTTGATCACGTCGCTGGTCGTGAACACCGACAAGGCATCATTGCTTTCGATGAACTTGATCATCTTCTGCTTTTCTTCGGCGCTGACGCTGCCATCGGCCATGGCAACCAGGGCGCAACCTGCCATCGCGGCGTTCAGGAAGTCCTTGTTCTTGTACTTCAACGCTTCTGTTTTGAGTTCGCCGGCTTTGCTTTTCAGCCGCGACAAGAAAGTATCGAAACCCATTGTTGATCTCCATTCAGGATGTAAGTAGGGCTTTGATTTTACGCTGTTACCGGCAGACCATCACACACGCGTTGATGAGGCCTTTCGGCGTGCGAAAAAAAACGGCACCGAAGATTGCTCCTCGGTGCCGTTTTCGTCTGGACGACTATAATTTACGCGTCATCACCCTGATGCGCTGCAGCAACCGTGCTGTCTTCCATCGCCTGCAGCTCGGAAGCCATGTTGGCCTTCTCTTGCTGCAGCAACGCTGCACGCTCTTCCACTTCCCACGCTTCTTTTTCCTTCTTGGCGCGGTGGAATGCCAGACCGGTACCGCCAGGAATCAGGCGGCCGACGATGACGTTTTCCTTCAAGCCGCGCAAACCGTCGCGCTTGCCCATGATCGCCGCTTCCGTCAACACGCGGGTGGTTTCCTGGAACGAGGCGGCCGAGATGAACGAATCGGTCGACAGCGATGCCTTGGTGATACCCAGCAGCACGTTTTCGTACGTCGCCGGGATCTTGCCGGCGGCGGACACGCGGTCGTTTTCGTCCAGCAGTTCCGAACGCTCGACCTGCTCGCCAACGATGTAGTTGGCGTCGCCCGCTTCGACGATTTGCACGCGGCGCAGCATCTGGCGCACGATCACTTCGATGTGCTTGTCGTTGATCTTGACGCCCTGCAGACGGTAGACGTCCTGCACTTCGTCGACGATGTAACGGGCCAGCGCTTCGATACCGAGCAGGCGCAGGATGTCTTGCGGATCGGCCGGGCCGTCGACGATCATCTCGCCCTTGTTGACGACTTGACCGTCGTGGACCAGCACTTGCTTGTCCTTGGTGATCAGGAACTCGTGCTTGTTGCCGTCCATGTCCGTAATTTCCAGACGCTGCTTGCCTTTGGTTTCCTTACCGAAGGCAACCGTACCCGTGACTTCGGCCAGCATGCCGGCGTCTTTCGGCGAACGCGCTTCGAACAGCTCGGCCACCCGTGGCAGACCACCGGTAATGTCGCGTGTCTTTTGCGATTCGGTCGGGATACGTGCCAGCACTTCGCCGACCGAGACCGACTGGCCGTCCTTGACCATGATCAGCGCACCCACCTGGAAGCCGATCGCCACCGAGTGCTCGGTGCCGGCGATCTTGACTTCTTCGTTGTTTTCGTTGATCAGTTTGACTTGCGGACGCAAGGTCTTGGTCAGCGAACCGCGACGCTTGGCGTCGATCGCCACCAGCGTCGACAGGCCAGTCACATCATCGACCTGGCGTGCAACGGTGACGCCCTCTTCGACGTTCTCGAAGCGGACCATGCCGGCGTACTCGGTAATGATCGGACGGGTCAGCGGATCCCAGGTTGCCAACGCCGTGCCGGCCTTGATGACCAGGCCATCCTTGACGATCAACGTGGCGCCGTACGGCACCTTGTGACGCTCGCGCTCGCGGCCATGGTCGTCCGTGATCAGCACTTCGCCGGAACGGGAAATGACGATCTGGGCGCCCTTGCCGTTGGTGACGTAACGCATGGTCGCGGTGAAACGGATGGTGCCGTTCGACTTCGCTTCCACCGACGACGCCACTGCCGCACGCGATGCCGCACCACCAATGTGGAAGGTGCGCATGGTCAGCTGGGTACCTGGCTCACCAATCGACTGCGCGGCGATCACGCCGACCGCTTCGCCGGCGTTGACCATGCTGCCGCGGCCGAGGTCGCGGCCGTAGCACATTGCGCACAGGCCGAAGCGGGTGTCGCAAGTGAGTGGCGTGCGGACCTTGACTTCATCGATCGACAAACGCTCGATCTCTTCGACCATGTCTTCGTCGAGCAGGGAACCGGCTTCGTACAGCGTTTCCTGGGTTTCAGGATTGACGATGTCGTGCACGTTGACGCGGCCGAGGATACGGTCGCGCAGCGCTTCGATCACTTCACCGCCTTCGACCAGCGCCTTCATCAGCGCGCCGTTGGTGGTGCCGCAGTCGTCGGCGATGACAACCAGATCCTGCGTCACGTCAACCAGGCGACGCGTCAGGTAACCCGAGTTCGCCGTTTTCAGCGCGGTGTCGGCCAGGCCTTTACGTGCGCCGTGGGTCGAAATGAAGTACTGAAGCACGTTCAGGCCTTCGCGGAAGTTCGCGGTGATCGGCGTTTCGATGATCGAGCCGTCCGGCTTGGCCATCAGGCCGCGCATACCGGCGAGCTGGCGAATCTGGGCGGCGGAACCGCGCGCGCCGGAGTCGGCCATCATGTAAATCGCGTTGAACGATTCCTGGGTCGACTTGGTGCCGTCGCGGCGGATGACGTCTTCGACTTTGAGCTGGTCCATCATGGCCTTGCCGACTTCGTCCGAGGTCTTGCCCCAGATGTCGACGACCTTGTTGTAACGCTCGCCGGAAGTGACGAGACCGGACGAATACTGCTGTTCGATCTGCTTGACTTCCTGCTCGGCGGCCGCGATCAGGGTGACTTTTTGCGGCGGTACCAGCATGTCGTCGACGGCGATCGAGATACCGGCGCGGGTAGCGAGACGGAAACCGGACTGCATCAGCTTGTCGGCGAACACGACGGTGGCACGCAGGCCGCACTTGCGGAACGACGTGTTGATCAGCTTCGAAATCTCTTTCTTCTTCAAAGCCTTGTTCAGTACCGAGAACGGCAGGCCATGCGGCAGAATTTCCGACAGGATCGCGCGGCCGACGGTGGTCTCGTAACGCGTGACGGTGCGCACGAATTCCTCGGTCTCGAGGTTTTTCGGGTTCTCGACGATACGGACCGTAATCCGGGTCGTCAGTTCCACTTCCTTGTTGTCGTAGGCGCGGATCACTTCCGACACGTCGGTAAACAACATGCCTTCGTTCTTGGCGTTGATCGCTTCGCGGGTGGCGTAATACAGGCCCAGCACGATGTCTTGCGACGGCACGATCGACGGCTCGCCGTTCGACGGGAACAGGATGTTGTTCGACGCCAGCATCAGCGTGCGCGCTTCCATCTGCGCTTCGATCGACAGCGGCACGTGAACGGCCATCTGGTCGCCGTCGAAGTCGGCGTTGAATGCGGCGCAGACCAGCGGGTGCAGCTGGATCGCCTTGCCTTCAATCAGGACCGGCTCGAACGCCTGGATACCGAGGCGGTGCAGCGTTGGCGCACGGTTGAGCATGATCGGGTGTTCGCGGATCACGTCTTCCAGAATGTCCCACACCACCGGTTCCTGGATCTCGACCAGCTTTTTGGCGGCCTTGATTGTGGTTGCCAAGCCCATCAGTTCGAGCTTGTTGAAAATGAACGGCTTGAACAGTTCCAGCGCCATCAGTTTCGGCAAGCCGCACTGGTGCAATTTCAGCTGAGGACCGACGACGATGACGGAACGGCCCGAATAGTCGACGCGTTTGCCGAGCAAGTTCTGACGGAAACGGCCGCCCTTGCCCTTGATCATTTCTGCCAGGGACTTGAGTGGACGCTTGTTGGCGCCGGTCATCGCTTTACCGCGACGGCCGTTGTCCAGCAGCGAGTCGACCGCTTCCTGCAGCATGCGCTTTTCGTTGCGCGTGATGATTTCCGGCGCGCGCAATTCCATCAGGCGCTTCAAGCGGTTGTTGCGGTTGATGACGCGGCGATACAGGTCGTTCAGGTCGGACGTCGCAAAGCGGCCGCCGTCGAGCGGGACCAGCGGGCGCAGTTCCGGCGGCAGCACCGGCAGCACTTCCATGATCATCCAGTCCGGCTTGATGCCCGAACGCTGGAACGCTTCAAGCACTTTGAGGCGCTTGGCGTATTTCTTGATCTTCGCTTCCGACTTCGATTCCTTCAGTTCCACGCGCAGCGCTTCGGCATCGCGGTGGATGTCGATCGAACGCAGCAGCTCGCGAATGCCTTCGGCGCCCATGAAGGCGGTAAAGTCGTCGCCGTACTCTTCGTACTTGGCGGCGTAGTCGTCTTCCGACATGATCTGGCATTTTTTCAGCGGCGTCATGCCCGGATCGGTGACGACATACGCTTCAAAATACAGCACGCGTTCGATGTCGCGCAGCGTCATGTCGAGCACCATGCCCAGGCGCGACGGCAAGGACTTCAGGAACCAGATGTGGGCGGTCGGCGAGGCCAGTTCGATGTGGCCCATGCGCTCGCGGCGCACTTTCGCCAGCGTGACTTCGACGCCGCATTTTTCGCAGATCACGCCGCGGTGTTTCAAGCGCTTGTACTTGCCGCACAGGCACTCGTAGTCCTTGATGGGACCAAAAATCTTGGCGCAGAACAGGCCGTCGCGTTCAGGCTTGAAAGTACGGTAGTTGATGGTTTCCGGCTTTTTGACTTCGCCGTAGGACCACGAACGGATTTTCTCAGGCGACGCCAGACCGATCTTAATCGCGTCGAACGTCTCGTTTTGCTGAACTTGCTTGAATAGATCGAGCAGTGCTTTCATGTATCACTCCAGGTGATTAAATTTCTATTTCCTAAGACTGGTTTGCCCGACCGTGTTTCCACGGCCGGGCAGCGCAATCTCACACCAAAAGACAGAGACGCGTGTCGTTTAGTTGCGTTCCAGGTCGATATCGATGCCCAGCGAACGGATTTCCTTGACCAGCACGTTGAACGATTCCGGCATACCGGCTTCGATCACATGGTCGCCCTTGACCAGGTTCTCGTAGACCTTGGTACGGCCGTTGACGTCGTCCGACTTGACGGTCAGCATTTCTTGCAATACGTACGAGGCGCCGTACGCTTCCAGCGCCCACACTTCCATCTCACCGAAGCGCTGGCCGCCGAACTGGGCTTTACCGCCCAGTGGCTGCTGCGTTACCAGCGAGTACGGACCGGTCGAACGGGCGTGCATCTTGTCGTCGACCAGGTGGTGCAATTTCAGCATGTGCATGTAGCCGACCGTGACCTTGCGCTCGAACGACTCGCCGGTACGGCCGTCGTACATCGTGACCTGGTTCTTCGACGGCGTCATGCCAAGCTTCTTGGCGATGTCGTCAGGGTAAGCCAGGTCGAGCATGCGGCGAATTTCCGACTCGTGGGCGCCGTCGAACACGGGCGTCGCAAACGGCACACCGTTTTTCAGGTTGCCGGCCAGCGACATGATTTCGTCGTCGCTGAAGCTGTCCAGGTCTTCCGTCTTGCCGGTCTCGTTGTAGATCGTGTTCAGGAACGTGCGCATTTCCATGACCTTGGCTTGCGACTTCAGCATTTCGCCGATGCGCAGGCCCAGGCCGCGGGCAGCCCAGCCCAGGTGGGTTTCGAGAATCTGGCCCACGTTCATCCGCGACGGCACGCCCAGCGGGTTCAGTACCACGTCGGCCGGGGTACCATCCGCCATGTACGGCATGTCTTCGACCGGCACGATGCGCGATACCACACCCTTGTTGCCGTGACGGCCGGCCATCTTGTCGCCCGACTGCAGGCGGCGCTTGACGGCCAAATACACCTTGACCATCTTTTGCACGCCCGGCTGCAGCTCGTCGCCTTGGGTCAGCTTCTTGCGCTTCTCTTCGAAGGCCAGATCGAACTGGTGGCGCTTCTCGGCGATCGATTCCTTGATCGCTTCCAGAGCGGTAGCAGCGTCGTCGTCGGCCGGACGGATGTCGAACCAGTGGTAACGGTCGAGGTCGTCCAGATACTCCTTGCTGATCGCCACGCCTTTGGACAGCTTTTTAGGGCCGCCATTAACAACTTTACCGATCAGCATTTTTTCCAGACGCTGGAAGGCGTCGCCTTCGACGATGCGCATCTGGTCGTTCAGGTCGAGGCGGAAGCGCTTGAGCTCATCGTCGATAATCTGCTGGGCGCGCTTGTCGCGCACGATCCCTTCGCGGGTAAACACTTGGACATCGATGACGGTACCGATCATGCCCGAAGGCACGCGCAGCGAAGTGTCTTTGACGTCGGATGCCTTCTCGCCAAAAATTGCGCGCAGCAATTTTTCTTCCGGGGTCAGCTGGGTTTCGCCTTTTGGCGTCACTTTACCGACCAGGGTGTCGCCGGCCTGCACTTCGGCGCCGATGTAGACGATACCGGACTCATCCAGACGGGCCAGCTGATTTTCAGCCAGGTTCGAGATGTCGCGGGTGATTTCTTCCGCGCCCAGCTTGGTGTCGCGCGCAACCACCGACAACTCTTCGATGTGAATCGAGGTGTAGCGGTCGTCCTTGACGACGTTTTCCGAGATCAGGATCGAGTCCTCGAAGTTCAGGCCGTTCCACGGCATGAAGGCGACGAGCATGTTCTGGCCCAGGGCCAGTTCGCCCAGGTCGGTCGAGGCGCCGTCGGCGATGACGTCGCGCTTGGCCACGCGGTCGCCAACCTGCACGATCGGACGCTGGTTGATGTTGGTGTTCTGGTTCGAACGGGTGTACTTGATCAGGTTGTAGATGTCGACACCGACTTCGCCGGCGGTCGCTTCATCGTCGTTGACGCGAATCACCACACGGCCGGCATCGATGTAGTCGACCACGCCACCGCGCAAGGCTTGTACGGTGGTGCCCGAGTCGACCGCGACGGTGCGCTCGATACCGGTACCGACGAACGCTTTTTCAGGGCGCAGGCAAGGCACGGCCTGGCGCTGCATGTTGGCACCCATCAATGCGCGGTTGGCGTCATCGTGCTCGAGGAACGGAATCAGCGATGCCGCAACGGAGACGATCTGGCCCGGCGCCACGTCCATGTACTGGATGCGCTCCGGCGACACCAGAATCGTTTCGCCAGCTTCACGGGCCGACACCAGTTCGTCCGACAGCGTGCCTTCGGTCGAGATGGTCGCGTTCGCCTGGGCGATGATGTAGCGGCCTTCTTCGATTGCCGACAGATAGTCGATCTTGTCGGTGACCATGCTGTTTTCGACCTTGCGGTACGGCGTCTCGAGGAAGCCGTATTCGTTCAAGCGGGCAAACAGGGCCAGCGAGTTGATCAGACCGATGTTCGGGCCCTCTGGCGTTTCGATCGGGCACACGCGGCCATAGTGGGTCGGGTGCACGTCGCGCACTTCGAAGCCGGCACGTTCGCGCGTCAAGCCGCCCGGTCCCAGTGCCGAGACGCGGCGCTTGTGGGTAATTTCCGACAGCGGGTTGGTCTGGTCCATGAACTGCGACAGCTGGGACGAACCGAAGAACTCGCGGATGGCGGCCGAAATCGGCTTCGAGTTGATCAGGTCGTGCGGCATCAGGTTGTCCGCTTCGGCCTGGCCGAGACGCTCCTTGACGGCGCGCTCAACGCGCACCAGACCGGCACGGAACTGGTTTTCCGCCAGTTCGCCGACGCAACGCACGCGGCGGTTACCCAGGTGATCGATGTCATCGACTTCGCCGCGGCCATTGCGCAGTTCCACCAAAATCTTGATCACGGCCAGCACGTCTTCGTTCGACAGCGTCATCATGCCGGTCAGTTCATCGCGGCCGATGCGGCGGTTGAACTTCATGCGGCCGACGGCCGACAGGTCGTAGCGTTCAGGGCTGTAGAACAAGCCGTTGAACAGCGCCTCGACCGAGTCTTCGGTTGGCGGCTCGCCAGGGCGCATCATGCGGTAGATGGCGACCTTGGCGGCCATCTGGTCGGCGGTGTCGTCGATGCGCAGGGTTTGCGAAATGTAGCCGCCCTGGTCCAGATCGTTGGTATACAGGGTCTGGATTTCGGTGATGTCGGCGTCGCGCAAGCGGCCCATCAGCTCTTCGGTCAACTCATCGTTGGCGGAGGCGACGACTTCGCCGGTGTCCGGGTCGACGATGTTCTTGGCCAGCACGCGCCCGAGCAGGTAGTCTTCAGGCACGGAAATGTGCTTGATGCCAGCCAGTTCGATGTCGCGCACGTGCTTCGAGTTGATGCGCTTGTCCTTGAGCACGAGCGCCTTGCCGGCCTTGTCGACGATGTCGAAGCGGGCCACTTCGCCGCGCAAACGTTCGGCGACGAATTCCATCTCGGCGCCTTCGGAGCGCAAATTGAAATTGTCAAACACGAAGAAGTTTGCCAGGATCTGCTCGTGCGACATGCCGATTGCCTTGAGCAGGATCGTCACCGGCATCTTGCGGCGGCGGTCGACGCGGAAGAACAGGATGTCTTTCGGATCGAACTCGAAGTCGAGCCACGAACCGCGGTACGGAATGATCCGGGCCGAGAACAGCAGTTTGCCCGACGAGTGCGTCTTGCCGCGGTCGTGCTCGAAGAACACGCCCGGCGAGCGGTGCAACTGCGACACGATGACGCGCTCGGTGCCGTTGATGACGAACGAGCCGGTGGTGGTCATGAGCGGCAATTCGCCCATGTACACTTCCTGCTCTTTCATTTCCTTGACCACAGGCTTGGTCGGCGATTCCTTGTCCAGGATCACCAGGCGCACCTTGGCGCGCAGCGGCGACGCGAACGTCAGGCCACGCTGTTGGCATTCCTTGACGTCAAAGGCGGGATCGCCCAAGACATACGACAGGAATTCGAGGCGCGCAAACCCGTTGTGCGACACGATCGGGAAAATCGAGGTGAAAGCCGACTGCAGGCCGTCATTCTTGCGCGTGGACGGAATAATATCCGCTTGCAAAAAGTTCTCGTAGGATTCAAGCTGGGTAGCCAGAAGGAAAGGAACGTTGTGAACGTTGGCGCGCTTCGCGAATGACTTGCGAATGCGTTTCTTCTCAGTAAATGAGTAGTGCATGGACACTCCGTGAGTGACAAAAGGATGAGAATTCAGGAATTTCCAGGAGTGTCCGCAAGCGGTTCGCACTGGAAAGGCCTCAAGTCTCGAACTTTGTGTCAGGTGAAAAGAAAACGAATAGATACGGCAAAAGCTACCAGAGTACTACATTACTACATATACGACAGGGACGCCAAAAGAGTCAAAGCCGCCTTCCCTTCCTTTCAGAATGGAACCGCAAGCTTTGACTCTGGCGCGATACGGCCGCCGGTTACTTCTGTTGCTGTTATTACTTGACTTCAGCTTTCGCACCAGCGGCTTCGAGCTTGGCTTTGCCAGCTTCTGCGTCCGCTTTCGAGATTGCTTCTTTCACCGTCTTCGGTGCGCCGTCGACCAGGTCTTTGGCTTCTTTCAAGCCCAGGCCGGTGATTTCGCGCACTGCTTTGATGACGCTGACTTTGTTCGCGCCGAAATCCGACAGGATCAGGTTGAATTCGGTCTGCTCTTCAACAACAGCGGCTGCCGCGCCGGCCGCTGGGCCCGACGACATTGCTGCGGCGGAAACGCCAAACTTCTCTTCGAATGCCTTGACCAGGTCGTTCAGGTCCATTACGGACATTTCGCTAACTGCTGCCAGGATGTCGTCTTTGCTGATTGCCATTTGAAACTCCTAAATATGTTTGTAGTGCGATTGGTTTTGACTAAAAAAAGTGCGGCGTCAATTGCGGAGCAATTACGCTGCTGCTGGAGCTTCTTCCGCAACAGCTTCTGCTGGAGCGGCGCCTTCGCCTTTTTTCGCTGCCAGGGCAGCCAGACCACGTGCAAAGCCCGACACCGGAGCCAGCATCACACCCAACAACTGGGCGATGAGGACGTCACGGCTAGGAATGCTTGCCAACGCTGCAACGGCCGCTTTATCGAGCGACTTGCCTGCGTAGTTGCCTGCTTTGATGACCAGTTTGTCGTTGGTTTTAGCGAAGTCGTTGATGACTCGCGCTGCTGCAACTGCATCTTCCGAGATCGAGTAGATCAACGGACCGGTCATGGCGTCAGCCAGGCTTGCAAACGGCGTGCCTTCGACGGAGCGACGAGCGAGCGTATTTTTCAACACACGCAGGTACACGCCTTGAGCACGCGCTTTGGCACGAAGTTGCGTCAAGTGACCAACCTGGATGCCACGATATTCGGCCACGACGATCGTTTGCGCAGATGCTACTTTTGCGGAAACTTCAGCGACGACGGCCTTTTTGTCATTCAGATTGAGACCCACGGTCAACCTCCTTAAATGATGCTCGGCAAATGCCTCGCATCGGTTCGAACAACGGCGTCCGAAGTTAAGAAGTACAACTGGGCGGATGAATTCACGCAGCATGGACTACAAAACTTGCTCGGGTACACCATCTGCGTTGGGTAACTGCTTTTAACCTCCGGCTCAACCTCTGCTTTCGGCCCAACGGTCTTTGATTGTCCGGCCGGGAAATCCCGACCAGCCCAAAGAAATGCCCTCTACTTAGGTGTAACTAAGCAAAAGGACTTGATTCTGAAATTTACGCGGCCAGCGATGTCTGGTCGACGCGAACGCCGGCGCCCATTGTCGACGACAGCGATACCTTGCGCAGGTACACGCCTTTCGAGGTCGATGGCTTGGCCTTGTTCAGCGCTTCAATGAGTGCCACCAGGTTCGACTTCAGGTCGGCGTCGGCGAACGACTTGCGCCCGATCGTGGCGTGGATGATGCCGCCCTTGTCGGTGCGGTACTGGACCTGGCCGGCCTTGGCGTTTTTCACCGCCGTCGCGACGTCGGCGGTAACGGTGCCGACTTTCGGGTTAGGCATCAGGCCGCGTGGTCCGAGGATCTGGCCCAGGGTACCGACGATGCGCATCGTGTCTGGCGACGCGATGACGATATCGAACGGCATGTTGCCGGCTTTGACCATCTCAGCCAGGTCTTCCATGCCGACGATGTCGGCACCGGCAGCTTTTGCCTGCTCGGCTTTTTCGCCGGTGGCGAAGACAGCGACGCGAACGGTCTTGCCGGTGCCAGCTGGCAGCACGACGGAACCGCGCACAACCTGGTCGGATTTTTTCGGATCCACACCGAGTTGCACCGAGACGTCGATCGACTCGTTGAACTTGGCGGTGGCGAATTCCTTGACCAGGGCCACTGCATTGTCGAAGCCATACGACTTGTTACTGTCGACCTTGGCTTTGATTGCTTTAACGCGCTTAGACAGTTTTGCCATGATTAAACACCTTCCACCGTGATGCCCATCGAACGCGCGGAACCGGCGATGATGCGAACGGCAGCATCCATGTCGGCAGCGGTCAGATCAGGCTGTTTTGTTTTTGCGATTTCTTCAGCTTGGGCGCGCGTCAGCGAACCGACTTTGTCGGTATGCGGCTTCGGTGAACCCTTGGTGATGCCGGCGGCTTTCTTGATCAGGTACGTCGCAGGCGGCGTCTTCATCACGAAGGTGAACGACTTGTCGGCGAACGCGGTGATCACGACCGGAATTGGCATGCCTGGCTCGACGCCCTGGGTCTGGGCGTTGAACGCCTTGCAGAATTCCATGATGTTCAAGCCGCGCTGACCGAGCGCAGGGCCGATCGGTGGGGATGGGTTTGCTTTACCAGCTGGCACTTGCAGCTTGATAAAACCAATGATTTTCTTTGCCATGATGGCTCCTATC
>Ga0326734_1000126_pt1 | contig 22618 bp, 17 predicted proteins | sample 15_GP2_1315_FD_207944 | JGI IMG/M metagenome (GOLD analysis project Ga0326734, IMG submission 207944) | Glacier ice microbial communities from Ngari, Tibet, China - 15_GP2_131.5 | ecosystem: Environmental > Aquatic > Freshwater > Ice > Glacier | place: China: Ngari, Tibet | collected 2018-07-18 | reverse complement strand
CCCCCACCGCCATGTTCACACCGTCCTCCGACGACGTCCGCCGTTTTTTCTGCGCAGCGTTGCGCAAGCAGCGCGCCGGCGACATCCTCAGCCCGATGGACGCCATCGCCGTCGACTGGATCGCCGAGCATCCCGAATACGCCGACGTGCTGTCCGACGTCGACGCCGCGCTGGCGCGCAACTACTCGGTCGAAGGCGGCGAAGCGAACCCGTTCCTGCACCTGTCGATGCACCTGTCGATCGCCGAACAGGTCTCGATCGACCAGCCGCGCGGCATCCGCGACGCCTGCAACGCCCTTTCCGCCCGCCTCGGCCAGCACGACGCCCATCACCAGATCATGGAGTGTCTGGGCGAGATGATCTGGACCTCGCAGCGCGCCGGTCTGGCGCCGGACGCCGACGCCTACGTCGAGTGCGTGCGCAAGCGCTGACCCGGCATGATTGGCGCCGGGCAGGCAAAAAAAATCCTCCTGCATCGGCAATGCCGGTGCAGGAGGATTCAATGTTCAAGCCGTCGGCGGACCACTTCGATCCGGCGGTGACACCACGCTGATGCCGCGGTGATGCAACAATCAGCGGTGGCCGATCGCCACGCCGGCCGGCAAACTGCCCAGGTAGGCGGCGATGTCGGCGATGTCGCGGTCCGACAGCGGCTTGACCTGGCCGGTCATGATGGCGTTGTTGCGCCCGTTCGGGCCGTCGCCGCGCTTGTACGCCACCAGCGCGTGCGCCAAGTAGTCGGCGTACTGGCCGGCCAGTTTCGGATAGCTCGGGTCGATCGGCTTGTTGTAGTCGGCGCCGTGGCAGGCCGCGCAGCTGTATTTCTTGACCAGCGCTTCACCGCTGGCGACATTGCCGCCGGCGAAGGCGTTGAGGGAAAGCACACCGCAAGCGAGCAAGGTAATCAGTTTTTTCATGGCGCTGTCCTTATTTCGGCGCGGTGCTGGATGACATTTGCGCGTAGTACGCTGAAACGTCGGCGATGTCCTGGTCCGACAGGCTGGCGGCGATGCCGCGCATTGTCGGATGCTTGCGGTCACCTTTTTTATAGGCGATCAACGCGCTTTCGAGGTACTTGGCGGACTGGCCGGCGATCATCGGCACCCGGTACACTTCCGGAAACGTCGCCTTGTAGCCGGGAATGCCGTGGCAGCCGATACACTGCTCAACCTTGGCAACGGCAGCCTTGGGGTTTCCGACAATGTCTGCCGCTGCGGCGGCATTGACAACGCCGGCGAGCACGAGAAGTGTGTAGATTTTTTTCATGGTTGCGATGGTGAGATGATTATCGGGGCCGGCCGTGCAAAAATTACAAGTTGCGTCATTGACTTGCGATTCTAACTCAAGCCGCCGGTGCAGTCCAGATTCACCAGCACGCCCATGCCTGCTGCGCCCATCTGGCTTATACTCGATCCCATCCGATTACTTTCAGCCCTCAAACCCATGCATTCACCCCTGCATTCACAGCAGCATCCGGCGTCCCGCTTCGACGGTTCCGACAGTTACGTCGCCACGGCCGACCTGAAGCTGGCCGTCAACGCGGCGCTGACCTTGCAGCGCCCGCTGCTGATCAAGGGCGAGCCGGGCACCGGCAAGACCATGCTGGCCGAGGAAGTGGCCGCCGCGCTCGGCATGCCGCTGATGCAGTGGCACATCAAGTCGACCACGAAGGCGCAGCAAGGCCTGTACGAATACGATGCGGTGTCGCGTTTGCGCGATTCCCAGCTCGGCGACGAGCGGGTGCGCGACATCCACAACTACATCGTCCGCGGCGTGCTGTGGCAAGCCTTCACCGCGCCGGCGCCGGTGGTGCTGTTGATCGACGAAATCGACAAGGCCGACATCGAGTTCCCGAACGATTTGCTGCGCGAACTCGACCGGATGGAATTTTACGTCTACGAGACGCGCGAAATGGTCACCGCGGTGCACCGGCCGCTCGTCATCATCACATCGAACAACGAAAAAGAGCTGCCGGACGCTTTTCTGCGCCGCTGCTTCTTCCATTACATCAAGTTCCCCGACAAGGATACGATGGAGCGCATCGTCAAGGTGCACTACCCGACCTTGAAGCAGGATTTGCTGGCGCAGGCCTTGCACAGCTTTTACGAGGTGCGCGACGTGCCGGGCCTGAAAAAGAAGCCATCGACGTCGGAGTTGCTCGACTGGCTCAAGCTGCTGCTGGCCGAAGACATCGGTCCGGAAGCGCTGCGCAGCAAGGACAGCAAGGCCGTGGTGCCGCCGCTGCACGGAGCGCTGCTTAAGAACGAGCAGGACGTGCACCTGTTCGAGCGTCTGGTCGCCATGTCGCGCACCAACCGCTAAATGGCAAGAGCGTCATGACCCAGGTTGCACCAGTCTCCCTCGCCTTCAACGGCGTGCGCCTCGAGCCGCTGGCCGCCGGCCACGCCGACGGCCTGCGCGCGGCCGCCGAAGACGGCCAGATCTGGACGCTGCGCGTGACCTGGGTGCCCGGCCCGCAGCAGGTCGACGAGTACATCGCCACCGCGCTGGCCACGCCAGACCGGCTGGCGTTCGCCGTCATCGACGCCGCCAGCGGCGCCGTCCTCGGCACCACCAGCTACCACAACATCGCCCTTGACATCGAGCGGGTCGAAATTGGCCACACCTGGTATGCCAAGAGCCGCCAGCGCAGCGGCGTCAACACCAGCTGCAAGCTGATGCTGCTTTTGCACGCCTTCACCACGCTCGGCTGCGCGGTCGTCGGGCTGCGCACCGACAACCTGAACCACGCCTCGCAGGCGGCGATCGAGCGGCTCGGCGCGCGCAAGGACGGCGTGATCCGCCACCACGCGGCGCGGCGCGACGGCAGCGTGCGCGACACCGTCATCTACAGCATCTTGCGCAGCGAATGGCTGGGCATCGAATCGGCCCTGCGCGACCGCCTGCAGCTCCACGCCCATCCGTCTCAAGCGACTTGATCTCAAGCGACTCGATCTCAAGCAACTTACCTCCCAAGCGCCCCCCTTCCGCCATGCTGATCGATTTTTTCTTCACGCTCAAGGACGCCAAGATCCCGGTGACCATCAAGGAATTTCTGACCCTGCTCGAGGCGCTGGAAAAAAACCTGATCGGCCAGTCGATGGACGATTTTTATTTTCTGGCGCGTCTGGCGATGGTCAAGGACGAAGCGCACTACGACAAGTTCGACCGCGCCTTCGGCCAGTATTTCAAGGGCATCGACGGCGCTTTCGAGGCCAGCGGCGCCATTCCGCTCGACTGGCTGCTCAAGCGGATGGCGCGCGAACTGATGCCCGAGCAAAAGGCGCAACTGGAAAAATTCGGCTACGACAAGCTGATGGACCGGCTCAGCGCCCTGCTCAAAGAGCAGAAAGAGCGCCACGAAGGCGGCGGCAAGTGGATCGGCACCGGCGGCACGTCGCCGTTCGGCAACGGCGGCGCCAATCCGGAAGGCATCCGCATCGGCGGCGCCGGCGGCAACCGCACCGCGGTCAAGGTGTGGGAGCAGCGCACTTACAAGGATTACGACGCCGAGCGCGAACTGGGCACGCGCAACATCAAGGTGGCGCTGCGGCGCCTGCGCAAGTTCGCCCGCCACGGCGCCGACGACGAACTGGCGCTCGACGCCACCATCCGCGCCACCGCCAGCAACGCCGGCTACCTCGACATCAAGATGCAGCCCGAGCGCAAGAACAAGATCAAGGTGCTGATGCTGCTTGACGTCGGCGGCAGCATGGACGACCATATTGCGCGCACCGAAGAACTGTTCTCGGCCGCCAAAACCGAATTCAAGAACATGGCGTTTTTCTACTTCCACAACTGCGTCTACGACACGCTGTGGAAGCACAACCGGCGCCGCAACGCCGAGCGCTTCCCGACCTGGGACATCCTGCGCAAGTACCCGGCCGACACCAGGCTCATTTTCGTCGGCGACGCCACCATGAGCCCGTACGAAGTGCTGGTGCCGGGCGGCTCGGTCGAATACAACAACGACGAAGCCGGCGCCGCCTGGCTGGCGCGCTGCTGCCATGCCTTCCCCAAGTTCGTCTGGCTCAATCCCGAGCCGGAAGGCGTGTGGCAATACCGCCAGTCGATCTCGCTGATCAAACAGATCATGAACAACCGCATGTTCCCGCTGACGATCGACGGGCTGGAACGGGGCATGCGCTTGCTGAGCAAGTAGTGTCGGCAGACAGCGCCTGCAAACAGCGCTTGCACGCAGTGCCTAACGGAACCGGCCATTTGCCAGCGGTTCTGTAGAATCGGCGCATTCGCCAACCCTGGACAAGGTTCTATCCATGCCCGACCTGCTGTCGATCCTGACCAGCCTCGCATGGCCGTTTGCCGTCGCCGTCGCCTGGCTGGCCGGCGAGTTCGGCCAGCGCTGGACGGGCCTGCCGCGCGTGAGCTTTTACGGCCTGGTCGGCTTCATCCTGGCCAGCGGCCAGGTCGGCGTGCTGCCGGTGTCCGCCGGCGGGCCGGTGCTGGTGATGGCCGACGTCGCGTTCGCCCTGGTGCTGTTCGAGCTTGGCTACCGCATCAACCTGCGCTGGCTGCGCACCAATCCGTGGATCGGCGTCACCGCTGTGGCCGAGGCCGGCGCGACCTTCGGCGCCGTCTACCTGGTTGCCGTCGGCTTCGGCAACGCGCAGATGACGGCGCTGATGCTGGCGTCGCTGTCGATGGCCACCTCGCCGGCCACCGTGGTGCGCGTCATCAACGAGCAGCGCAGCTCGGGCCAGGTCACCGAGCGCGTCATGCACCTGTCGGCCCTGAACTGCGTGCTGTCGGTGTTCGCCTTCAACCTGGTGGTCGGCTTTTCGCTGTTCCACGCCTCCCAGGACCTGGCCGACGCCGCCCTCAACAGCCTGGCGGTGCTGGCGCTGTCGGCGCTGGCCGGCGCCGTCGCCGGCCTGGTGGTGCCGGGCGTGCTGCGCGCGCTGGGCAACCTGGCGCAGGACGCCACGGTCGGCTTTGCGCTGGCTGTCATTTTGCTGGTGTCGGTGACGTACACCTTCCAGTTGTCGCCAGTGGTCGCCAGCCTCGCTTTTGGCCTGACCGCGCGCCACCGCCGCGTCGCGTTCGCCCAGGCGCAGCGCAATTTCGGCGCCCTTGGCGAACTGCTGGCAGTGCTGCTGTTCGTGTTCGCCGCTTCCACCCTCGACTGGCGCCAGGTGCTGGCCGGCGGCCTGCTGGCGGTCGCGCTGATTGCCGTGCGCCTGCTGACCAAGATGGCCGGCGTGACCGCGTTCGCCCACCTGTCCGGCATCTCGTGGCGCAAAGGCGCGCTGACCGGCCTCGGGCTGGCACCGCTGTCGGTGTTCGTGATATTGCTGCTTGAACACGCCCGCGAGGCCGGCTTGCAGCTGGCCGACGCCGTGCGCGCGCTGGCCGCGGTGACGCTGCTGCTCGAACTGTTCGCCCCCGTGATGCTGCAGCGCGCCTTGATGTGGGCGCACGAAACCCCGGAGCGCCAGCATGGCCCTTGAACCGTTTGCCGATTCCCAGGCGCTGACGTTCGGCGTCGAACTCGAACTGCAGCTGGTCAGCCTGACCGACTTCGACCTGACCGCGGCCAGCCCCGACCTGCTGCACCTGCTGTCGCGCAAGCCCTTCCCCGGCAACGTGACGCCGGAAATCACCGAGAGCATGATCGAGATCAATTCGAGCGTGCAGACCAGCTACGCGCCCATGCTGGCCGAATTGCAGCGGATCCGCAACACGCTGGTGGCGGCCGCCGACACCCTCAACATCGGCATCTGCGGTGGCGGCACCCACCCGTTCCAGCAATGGTCGGAACAGAAGATTTATCCCAAGCCGCGGTTCCAGCAGTTGTCGTCGCTGTACGGCTATCTGGCCAAGCAGTTCACCATCTTCGGCCAACACGTCCACATCGGCTGTGCGAGCGGCGACGACGCCATGTTCCTGCTGCACTCGCTGTCGCGCTATGTGCCGCATTTCATCGCCCTGTCGGCCTCGTCGCCGTTCGTGCAGGGGCGCGACACGCTGTTCGACTCGGCCCGCCTGAACTCGGTGTTTGCCTTCCCGATGAGCGGGCGGGCGCCGTTCTGCCTGCGCTGGGACGATTTCGCCAACGTCTATTACGCCAAGATGGAAGCGACCGGCATCATCAAAAGCATGAAGGATTTTTACTGGGACATCCGGCCCAAGCCCGAGTTCGGCACGATCGAATTGCGGGTCTGCGACACCCCGCTCACCGTCGAGCGCGCCGCGGCGCTGGCCGCCTACCTGCAATCGCTGTGCCGGCACCTGCTCGAACGGCGCGAGCCGGCACCGCTGGAGGACGACTACCTGGTCTACAACTACAACCGCTTCCAGGCCTGCCGTTTCGGACTCGACGGCGCCATCACCCATCCGAAAACCTACCAGACGGTGCTGCTGCGCGACGACATCGTGCAGACGCTGGCGGCGATGGCGCCGCACGCCGAGGCGCTCGGCAGCACGGTGGCGCTGGGCCATTTGCGCGAGGCGGCCGACGGCGCAAGCGACGCCAACTACCTGCGCCAGCAATACGCCAACGAAGGCCATTGCGAGGCAATGGTCGACTGCGCGATCCGCAGGTTTCGACAATAGCAGCCCAGCTCCCGCGGTCAGTTCCCCCCGTCCCGGTTTAAAAACGGGTATCGCGGGCGGCGCGCAAAAATTCGTCGAGGATCGGAGTGCAGTCGAGCAGTTCCTGGCCGCCAGCACGGTGAAATTCGGGATGCCACTGCAGCCCCATGACAAAGTCGGCGCGCTGGTAACGGATCGCCTCGATGACGCCGTCCGGGTCCGACATCGCTTCGATGCTGATATCGCGCCCCGGTTCCTTGACCGCCTGGTGGTGGATCGAATTGACCACTGGCCGGCGCTCGCTGGGAAACAGCGTGGCCAGCGACGAGCCGGGTGGGAACACGATCGCGTGACGGTGGGCGTCGTAATCGGTATGCACGTGCGCCAAGGCATCGGGCAGGTTGGTGGCGACGTCCTGGTACAGGCTGCCGCCGAAGGCCACGTTGATCAGCTGGCAGCCGCGGCAGATCCCCAGCACCGGTTTGCCGGCGTCGACGAATTCATGCAGCAGTTCGAGCTCGTACAGGTCGCGCGCGCGGTCGCCGCCCCATTCCGGCCGAGTGGCCGCCTCCGAATACGTCTGCGGCGCGACGTCGGCGCCGCCCTGCAGCACCAGGCCGTCGAGGTGGCGGGCGTAGTGGCGCAAGGTGATATTGCTGGGATGCAACAAGCCATTGGTGTTTACCGTCGGCACCATGAACACCAGCACGTCGCGCGACATCACCCATTGGGCGATCGATTCTTCGAGGTATTGCAGGTTTTTCGAGCGCAGGCCGACCGCGCCGGCTTCGGGATGGAAGATCCGCGCCGACACCCCGATGTTGAGCGTGCGGCGCATCAGATCGCGGCTGAAGCGGTTGCGCAGCGCGCGCCAGCGCGACGACAGCACGCGTGTCGCCAGCGCCAGCGGATTGTCGTTGCGACGCTGGTAGCGCGGCAGGCCGTCGCCGCGGGCGCGGCGGTCGGGTACGCGGTCGGGCCCGTTCTGCCCCGGCGCTGGTTCGCCGCGCTCGGCACCTGGCGGGTTGGCTTTGTCTGTATCCGGCATGCCCCCAATATAGCTCGGCAATGTGCGCGCACGATTAAAATTTGTGACGATCGTGCATTGAAAGCGGCCATGCCGGATGCACTGCAGGCGCAACCCGGGGTTCAGGCCCGCTTGCGCGCCGTCACGGCAGCGACATCAGCTTTTTGATCGCCGAGTACAAGTGGCGGTCGGCCACCGGCTTGTCGAGCACGCCGCGCACACCGACCTCGCGCCCGCGCGGCGCGTCGTAGCTGAAGTTGGGCCCAATGAGCAACAGCACGGCGGTGCGCTGCGCCGCCGGCAGGCACTTGACGTCGGCGCACAGCCGGTAGGGATCGACCTGCGGCGTCGAGGTATTGATCATCAGTACCGATACCGGCGTCTCGTCGCACAGCCGCACCGCAGCGCCCGCGCTGTCGGTCCACTCGACCGGCAAACGGCGTGCACCGAGCACCTTGGCGACGTGATCGCGAAAAGCGCCGCCCTTGTCGACGATCAGGATGGCGCCGGCCGGGCTCTGCTGGCGGTGCTGCTGGTGCTGGTGCTGGTGCGGCTGCAGCGGATCGCCCGTGTCGAGGTCAATCTCGGGCCGCCGGTGGCGGCGCCGCTCGATCACCGGCGCCAGCCCGCGCGCGGTCAGCAGCGCCAACGCCTGCATCCGCTTGCCGACCAGCCCGGCCAGCAGCCGGTGCAACTGCTGCACCTGCTGCCCGTTGCGCGCGTCAAACGGGCGCAGCAGATACGGGAATGGGAAGGGCAACGGGAAGGCCGGCGCGGCGGCGTTGCCGATCAACAGGGCCGGGGCGACGTCGCTCGGGTTGGCGTTGGCCAGCGTTGCCATCGCCAGCAAGTCGTCGCCATTGGCGATATACAGGTCCGGCTCTTGCAAGCTGTCCTCCAGCAGGCAAAGATACGCCGGCCCGGCCGGCAGCGTTTGCGCCAGCGCGGCGCTCACCTCGGCCGCGTCTGCCGCGGCAAAACCGATCAGGCGCACCGCAAACCGATATTTTTGAGAATGCATGTCGCACCGGAAAGTCGTTTTGCCGGCGCTTGACGCCGGCCCACCGTGAGAATCTAGCCACAAAAGCGGGTATTTGCAAGCACAATCATTCTGCGCTAATTTCTTCCTTTTCCGCCCGACAAGATAGAATGCCCACGCATCCGCTCATTGAAAACCAGCATGGCCACTAAAAAACCCGCATCCGACTACAGCGAATCATCGATCCGCGTCCTCAAGGGACTCGAGCCCGTCAAGCAGCGCCCGGGCATGTACACCCGCACCGAAAACCCGCTGCACATCATTCAGGAAGTGATCGACAACGCCTCCGACGAGGCCCTTGGCGGGCACTGCAAGCACATCGGCGTGACGATCAACGTCGACGGCTCGATCACGGTGGAGGACGACGGCCGCGGCATTCCGGTCGGCCTGCATCCGGAAGAGCAGGTGCCGACCGTCGAAATCGTGTTTACCCGGCTGCACGCCGGCGGCAAGTTCGACAAGGGTTCGGGCGGCGCCTACGCGTTTTCGGGCGGCCTGCACGGCGTCGGCGTGTCCGTCACCAATGCGCTGTCGTCGCGTCTCGAAATCACTGTCTGGCGCCGCGAGAACAACGGCAACGGCCTGCACCACATGGTGTTCGCCGACGGCGAAGTGATCGAGCCGCTGACCTCGCGCCCTGCCCCGCGCGAGGGCAAGAAATCCGGCACCCGCGTCACCGCCTGGCCGAACCCGAAGTATTTCGATTCGCCGACCATCTCGCCGCTCGAGTTGCAGCGTTTGCTGCGCTCGAAGGCGGTGCTGCTGCCGGGAGTCAGCGTCACCCTTACCACCGCCAGAAGCGGCGACGTTCAAACCTGGAAGTACGACGAAGGCCTGCGCGGCTACCTCAACGAGATGCTGGCGCAAAGCGCCGGCGGCGACACCGTGATCCCGGTGTTCGAAGGGTCGCAGTACTCGAACGGCGAGACGGACGGCTTTGCCGAGGGCGAAGGCGCCGCCTGGGTGGTGGCCTGGACCGAGGAAGGCGGCGTGGTGCGCGAATCGTATGTCAACCTGATCCCGACGTCGAACGGCGGCACCCATGAATCGGGCCTGCGCGACGGCCTGTTCGGCGCGGTAAAGAACTTCGTCGAGATGCACTCGCTGCTGCCGAAGGGCGTCAAGCTGCTGCCCGAAGACGTTTTTGCGCGCGTGTCGTTCGTGCTGTCGGCCAAGGTGCTCGACCCGCAGTTCCAGGGCCAGATCAAGGAACGGCTGAACTCGCGCGACGCCGTGCGGCTGGTATCGACCTGCACCAGGCCGCCGCTCGAAGTGTGGCTCAACCACCACGTCGACTACGGCAAGAAGCTGGCCGAACTGGTCATCAGGCAAGCCCAGTCACGGCTGCGCTCGCTGCAAAAAGTGGAGAAGAAAAAATCGTCCGGCGTGGCGGTGCTGCCCGGCAAACTGACCGACTGCGAATCGTCCGACATCGGCCGCAACGAAATCTTCCTGGTCGAGGGCGACTCGGCCGGCGGCTCGGCCAAGATGGGGCGCGACAAGGAATTCCAGGCCATTTTACCGCTGCGCGGCAAGGTGCTCAACTCGTGGGAAACCGACCGCGACCGCCTGTTCGCCAACAACGAGATCCACGATATCGCGGTGGCGATCGGCGTCGACCCCCACAGCCATGGCGACGCGCCCGATCTGTCGGGCCTGCGCTACGGCAAGATCTGCATCCTGTCCGACGCCGACGTCGACGGCTCGCACATCCAGGTGCTGCTGCTCACTTTGTTTTTCAAACACTTTCCGGCATTGTTCGCAAACGGCAACATCTGCATCGCCCGTCCGCCGCTGTTCCGCGTCGACGCGCCGGCGCGCGGCAAAAAACCCATCCAGAAACTGTATGCGCTCGACGCCGGCGAACTGGTGGCGATCGAGGACAAGCTGCGCAAGGACGGCGTCAAGGAAGGCGCTTGGGGCATCTCGCGCTTCAAGGGCCTGGGTGAAATGAACGCCGAACAGCTGTGGGAAACCACCATGAACCCGGATACCCGGCGCCTGCTGCCGGTCAGATTGGGCGACTTCAGCCACGTCGATTCGTCCGCCCGCTTCAACATGTTGATGGGCAAAGGCGAAGCCGCCGCCCGCCGCGCCTGGATCGAAGAACACGGCAACGACACCGAAGCCGACATTTAAATAAAATGGGGTCAGACCCGTTTTTTTGGAAACGATTAACGCGAAAGACCGTATAACAAACGGGTCTGACCCCATATTGAATTGAACCAATTATGTCATCACAAGCTACCCTCTTCGATGCTCCTTTCGCGCCTTTGGGCGACGGTGCGCCACCGCCGCCGCGCGACATTGCGCCGCCTCCGCCACCGCCGCCAGACGACGATGGCGAGTCGCTGACGCTGTCCACCTTCGCCGAGCGCGCCTACCTCGACTACGCCATTTCCGTCGTCAAGGGCCGCGCGCTGCCCGACGTCTGCGACGGCCAGAAGCCTGTCCAGCGCCGCATTTTGTACGCCATGAACGAACTTGGCCTTGGCCCGACGGCGAAGCCGCGCAAGTCGGCGGCGGTGGTCGGCGACGTGCTCGGCAAACTGCACCCGCACGGCGACCAGTCGGTCTACGACGCGCTGGTGCGCATGGCCCAGGATTTTTCGCTGCGCTATCCACTGATCGACGGCCAGGGCAATTTTGGCTCGCGCGACGGCGACGGCGCCGCGGCGATGCGCTACACCGAAGCGCGCCTGACGCCGATCGCCCGCCTTTTGATGGATGAAATCGGCCACGGCACGGTCGACTTCCAGCCGAACTACGACGGCTCGACGATCGAGCCGAAGACGCTGCCGGCGCGCCTGCCGATGGTGCTGCTGAACGGCGCTTCCGGCATCGCCGTGGGACTGGCCACCGAGATCCCGTCGCACAACCTGGCCGAAGTGGCGCAGGCGGCGGTGGCGCTGATCCGCAATCCGAAACTGACCCATGCCGAACTGATGGCGATCATCCCCGGCCCGGACTTTCCGGGCGGCGGCCAGATCATCACGCCGGCCGGCCAGATCGCCGAGATGTATGCGAGCGGGCGCGGCAGCATGAAGGTGCGGGCGCGCTGGAAGATCGAGGAACTGGCGCGCGGCCAGTGGCAGGCGGTGGTCACCGAACTGCCGCCGGGGACTTCGTCGCAGAAGGTGCTCGAAGAAATCGAAGAGCTGACTAACCCGAAAATCAGGATGGGAAAGAAGGCGCTCTCGCCCGAACAGCTGGCGATGAAGCAGACCATCCTCGGCGCGCTCGACACGATCCGCGACGAGTCGGGCCGCGCCGCGCCGGTGCGGCTGGTGTTCGAGCCGAAGTCGAAGAACCAGAACCCGGCCGAGTTCATGCTGATGCTGCTGGCGCATACCTCGCTCGAGTCGTCCAACTCGATCAACCTGGTGATGATCGGTGGCGATGGCCGCCCGCGCCAGAAAGGCCTGTCCGAAATCCTGCGCGAGTGGGTCGAATTTCGCTTCATCACGGTGCGGCGCCGCACCGAATTCAAACTGAGCCGTGTCGACGACCGCATCCACATTCTCGAAGGCCGCGAAGCGATCCTGCTCAACATCGACAAGGTGATCCGGATCATCCGCGAGGCGGACGAACCGAAGGCGGCGCTGATCCTCGAATTCCGCCTGTCCGACCGCCAGGCCGAGGACATCCTCGAGATCCGGCTGCGCCAGCTGGCGCGCCTGGAGACCATCAAGATCCAGCAGGAGCTGGCCGAACTGCGCAAGGAAAAAGCCACGCTGCAGGACATCCTCGAGAATTCATCGACGATGAAGCGCGTGATCATCCGCGAAATCGAGGCCGACGCCAAGGCGTTCGGCGATGCGCGCCGCACCGTCATCGAGGAAGCGCAACGGGCGGTGTCGGAACAGAAGGTGATCGATGAAGCGGTCACCGTCATCGTGTCGGAAAAAGGCTGGGTGCGCGCGCGCTCGGGCGTTGGCCACGACGTCGCCCAGTTCACCTTCAAGGCCGGCGACGCGCTGTACGGCGCTTTCGAGTGCCGCACCGTCGACACCCTGCTCGGCTTCGGCGACAACGGCCGCGTGTACTCGGTGCCGGTAACGGCCCTGCCGGGGGCGCGCGGCGATGGCGTGCCGATCACCACGCTCGTCGAGCTGTCCGGCGGGGCGCGGATTTTGCACTACTTCGCCGGCAACGCCCAGACCCGGCTGCTGCTGGCGACGTCGACCGGCTACGGCTTCGTCTCGAAAGCGGGCGACATCGCCAGCCGGCTCAAGGGCGGCAAATCGTTCATCACCCTGGACGACGGCGCCGTCCCGCTGCCGCCGCGCGTGGTTGCCGACAAAGCCGGCGCGGTGGCCTGCCTGTCCGAAAAAGGACGGCTGCTGGTGTTCGGCATGGATGAAATGAAAGTGCTCACCAATGGCGGGCGCGGCGTGATCCTGATGCATCTGGAACCGAAAGAAACACTGCTGGCGGTGCAGCCGATCACGCAGAAAGGCGTCAACGTCATCGGCACCTGGGCCGGCGCCAAGCCGCGCGTGGTGGAGCTGTTCGCGTCCAGCCTGGAGCCGCATTTCGGCAAGCGTGCCCTGAAGGGCCGCGCGCTGGCGCAGAAGGTGAAGGTCGTGACGCTGACGATGCGCATCACCGAGTCGGACGCGGGGTAACGCTGTCCAGTTTGCCCAGGTGCGTCATGTCGTGACGATCATGTCCGCCACGCGCGCCTGAAAAAAGACAGCTTGCGCATCATCTGGGAAACAGACCCTGTTTACTCCACCCGCACTGCCCCCCACCCCGCGCGGGGCGTAAAGATCGATGATCGTGGTGATCGCGTCCTCGCATACCTTGCAAAAAGTACCACTTCGGTCGAACATGATGCACTGCATCTGCGGCCGGCAGAAGCCGCTGACCTCGTAGTTGGCGCCTTCGAACGCACCGGTCGCGCGGCGCTGTGGCGCTGTCGAGAGCAGCGCGTTGCTGCGCGCCAGGTCTTCTCGAAACAGCGCGCTCATCTCCGACACCGGCCGGTTTGCCGCTCGCAGCGCGCTGCGGCGCGCCTGGTAGGCGCGCGACGCTGCCTCGTATTGTGCCTTCGGCCACGGCGTCGGCAACGGCGTGCCGGGCGCAACGTGGTACTTCCACTTCAGGCCGGCCGGGTCGCGTAGCGCCGTCACGTTCGGCTCCCACGGTTCGCGCCTTGCCCCGCTCGACTGGTAGGCAACGGGCGAGGTGTAGTACTCGTCGGCCAGGCCGGCGAAGCGGTGGCCGAATTCATGCACGAACAGGCAGGCGGCCCAGTCGTTGCCGGCCGCGGCGGTGCTGAACTGGCCGAAAATTCCGCCGCCGCCGTAGGTGTCGTTGTTGACCAAAATTTCGATGAACTCGTATGGGGCGTACTGGGCGATGTCGCGCAGCGCGCGGTTGTCCAGCGTCAGCACGTAGCGCTCGCTGCCGAAAATGTCGTAGCGGGCGCCCAGTGCGAAGGCGTGGTGCACGCCGGTGGACGGCCGCGACACGCCCGATTGCTGGGTCGGCACCGCCATCGCCCAGACGTTGAAGTCGGCGGCGCGCTCGCGGAACGGGCTCACCTTGAACAGGTGATCGGCCGTGCGGCGCGCGTCATGCTCGAATTTTTCCATGTCGGCGCCGGTGTGGCCGTCGCCAAGAATCAGCAGGTCGACTTTTTGCGCTGACGGCCCGCTCACCCGGATCGGGGTCAAGCGGGCCGGCGCCGGTCCCTGCTTGCGGATCACCTCAGGCGCGCCGGCGTCCACCTCCACGCTCCACACCACCGGGAACAGGTCGCGCTCGTCGCGCTGGAGGATGCGCACCCGCACCGGTTTGCCCTGCGCCGGAAAGCGCACCGATTCGTGAAAGCCGCAGCTGATCTTGCCGGCTTCGTCGGTGGTGCGCCATTCGCCGAAAACGGTCGAGAAACCGCGCGAGTACAGCATCTCGCCGGTGTGGGCGTCGACCACTTCGACCATGTTCTGGCTGCGGTTCGTGGTGTCGAGGTGGTGCGCCAGGTTGCCGGGCCACGGCAGCGGTTCGACCAGCACGCGCTCGAGCGCATACGTGTCGGCCAGCGCATTGCCGCTGTGGAGGTAGCCGAGGCGGATGGTGGCGGGGGCCTGGGCGAACGCGGTGGCTGCCGTCGTGACAGCGCTCAGCGCCAGCAAACACGCGAGGGATCGGGTTGAGGACACGGCCATGGCTGCGCCTGGCGAAGACGGGAATCGGGAACTGAGAATTACAAATCGGCAATCGAGAATCGAGAATCGAGAATTAATAATTAAGAATTAAGAATTAAGAATCAACAACAAGATCGTGCAGCATTTAAATGCTAGTCAGCATTCAATTCCGTTGCTCATTAATTCTAAAGTGCAAATATATTCAATAAATAAATAAATACTTATATAAAAGATATTGAAAATAAATACAATTAATTAGCACTTCTTTAACGTGCGACGTTTCGTTACCAATATGGAATCGATACACTTTCGTATCGTTGTTGGTAATAAATCCCGCATCATCCCGGTATTGATAGCGAACGCAACAATCGAGAATATGGTATTTCCACCCAGCTGTATTGCATTATAAAAATGTTTGTCTGCGCTGAATCTATTTCAGGCAGTTTATCGAAGCAACAATCAATAAGGGAGTCATTGTGAAACCAACATTTGGCTGGCCGCGGTCCGGCATGCGTTTCAGTGCGCTTGCTTTGGTTGCAGTAATTTGTACAAGCGCGCTGTTTTCCAATAAAACCGTTCAGGCACAACTGGCGATGACGCCACCTGCGCCGCCCGGTTCGTTGAAAGATGTTTCGGTGCCGCCCGTGCCTGGTCTTGTCAACTATATTCGCGACAAGAATGCTGCCGTTGCGCTGGGCAAGGCCTTGTTCTGGGACCGCAACGCTGGCAGTGACGGCATGTCGTGTGCCAGTTGCCATTTTAATGCTGGGGCTGATAATCGTGCCAAAAATCAGCTTAATCCAAAGCTGAACGGCGTATTCGACAAGCCATTTGCATCGTCAAGCTGGGGGCCGAATTACACGTTGACAGCTGCCGATTTCCCGTTGCATCGGGTATCCGATGTGCTTGATCGCAATTCTGCGATTGTTTCCACAACAGATGATGTGGTTGGCTCGGCTGGCACGCAATCGGGGACCCAAATGAGTTTGTTGCCGAAAATCGGTGTGGAATGCGCCAGTCGACCGGCCGGCGATGTATTCCATGTAGGATCCGCCATGACGCGTCTTACCACTGACCGCAATGCGCCCACAGTCGTCAATGCCGTATTTAACTTTCGCAATTTCTGGGATGGCAGGGCCAACAATATTTTCAATGGCGTCAATCCATTCGGCCCGCGTGACGCGAACGCCCGCGTGGCGGAACAACAAGCCGACGGGAGCGAACTGATGGTTGCGGTCAATTTGATTAATTCAAGTCTGGCTTCGCAAGCTGTGGGTCCCGCACTGAGCAACATCGAGATGACATGTGTATTAAAGGGATTCAAGGAACTGGGACGCAAGCTGTTTTCAATCAGGCCGCTGAGAGACCAGACTGTGGCGATCAACGACAGTGTTCTTGCCCTCTATCGCTATCCGACCGGTGCTGGCATCAGCGTCAACTATGGCGCCTTGGTAAAAAGAGCATTCAATTCAAAATACTGGAGTTCGACCAAGTTGGACGCGGATGGCTATAACCAGTTCGAGCGCAATTTCAGCCTGTTCTGGGGGCTTGCAATCCAGGCGTACGAATCGACGCTGGTGTCGGACGACACGCCGTGGGATAAATACGTTGGCAGCAAAAATCTGAACATTCCTGGCGACGCCACGGCGTTGATCTCCTTGGGCGACCCGAAAGATTACAGTAAAGTATCGCCGCTCAGGGGATTTGACATATTCATGGGCAAGGGTGCGTGCATTGCCTGCCACAAGGGCGCCGAATTTACCGGTGCGGCAACCCGTTTGCTGTCGGAAAACCAGGAAGGCGGTCTGGTGGAACGCATGCGCATGGGCGACAATGAGATTGCGCTGTACGACAACGGATTTTACAACATCGGCGTACGTCCCACGGCCGAGGACCTTGGCACCGGCGCAACCGATCCATTCAGAAATCCCCTTTCCTGGACCAGGCAATACGCCAATGCGGGTTTTCCGGCTTTCGGCATCAGCATCAACCCTGACAAGTTTCAAATCAACCCATGCACCTTTGAAATTTTTGTCAATCCATCGGACTGTTCGCAACCACCGGCACCGGGTAGCCGTGTCGCTGTCGACGGCGCCTTCAAAACGCCAACCCTGCGCAATGTCGCGCTGACTGCGCCCTATTTTCATAATGGCGGCACAGGAACACTGGAACAAGTTGTCGAATTTTATAATCGAGGCGGCGACCGCCGCGGAGGCGACCGCAGCGATTCAAGCGGCTTCGGCGCCAACGGCTCGAACCTCGATGCGGACATCAAAGTGCTTGGACTGACACGCCAGGAGCAAGCCGACCTGGTCGCCTTTCTGCGCCATGCACTGACTGACCGCCGGGTTGCATGCGAAATGGCGCCGTTCGACCATCCGTCGCTCGTGGTCGTCAACGGACATCGCGGCAACGAATTCAACGTCGCCAGCACGCTGGTTGTTGGCAAGGCAGATGATGCTCTGCTGACCCTGCCGGCAACGGGAAAAGATGGCTTGCCGGGCATTGGCAAACCCTGTCTGACCAACGACAAAGGCGAGTGATCGCCGCCGGCTTGCTGACTGACATGTTCAAGCCGGCTGAAGCTTTGACGTCGAGAAAGACCAGTTGCGCGTGCTCCGACGCGCCGCCGCGTTCACGACGGCATGCTCGGGGTGCAGCCATCCCCGGCAGCCATTGTTAATGAAAAAACATGACATCGACACAACGCCGCGACCTGCGCCGCAAGCTGGTGGCGGCGCAAACTGGTGGCGGCGCAATGCTGGATGCGTTCTTTCGCGCCAGTTGATTTGGCCGCTTCAGGTTTGCGCTGTTGAATGCGCCGTGTTGCGTCTGAGCCGACGGCGCGTAGTCAGCAATGCCATCAAGCCAAAACTCATGATCGCCAGACTACCCGGCTCGGGAATAAATTGGGGCGCATCTACGTCCAGATAAAATGCATTATTTTCGGCAATATTTTTTCCAAACAGTCCGGTATTGCCAAATCTGTATGTAATCTGAAATCCCTGGTTGATTGCGAGGCTGCCGATATTGCGCCCGAGTGCATATTGCATCGTATCGCGCTTATCCGCCGGATCGGTTGTCACGTCTGCTCGTGGGCCGGAATTTGACGGCGTCGTCCCCCGAACCAGTCTGTCGACGATGGTATTTTCAGTATCAAGGCCGAACGAACCGATTTCAAAGTAATCCCCTGCGCTTCCGCCGCCTGTCGTGGCAACGTTAAGATTGCCTTTGGATAATCCAGCAACCAGCAAAATGTAAAATCGGATGTCGTCCAATGCTGCGTGACCGCGGTTGAAGACGGTCCAGCCGAAACTGCCGCCGGTATAATGTCTGTCACCTGAGGGCGTCAGCATGTTGCTGAATGTTGCTGACAGAACCGAAAAGTCGTTTGCCCCCAGTGCAAAATTGCTTTGACCACCTGTCAAACTATTGCGCGTACCGATTGCGGTGTCGACCCCCGACGCAGCGTGGTTCAACGACAGTATATTGATATAGCCGCTTAATTCGTCAATATCGAGCAACGATGCTTGTGCCGCCATTGAGCAACTTGCCAAACACAGGCTTGCAAGTCCTTTTTTCAAGAAAATTTCGTATTTCATTGCTTGTTCCTTGGTTTATTGTGATGACGAGAGTCGAATTTCTTCAGATTCATTTTCCATGCAGCCATCAAAATTGGCGTCCGCATAAGAAAATGACGTTAAAATACAGCGGCATGACGGCGTGCCAGCCAGAAACTGCTGGCTGCATAAAGCATCGCCAATTCTGGCAAAATTGTCAATATAATAATGTGTTTATTTTAACTTTGTGCGTGCACGTGGCATTTGCAGTTGCAGCATTGACTGCCTGCGTGCACCTGTCTCAACGGACCCGCCGTCAACGCCTGTGCGGCGCGACCGTTCCCGGCCCTTGGCGCCCGGTTCGCCCCGCTGGTGCAGATCAGTCGTCGCTTCTGGCCAGCGGATAGGCCGGGCGCTCGCGCTTGTACTCGTACAGCGGCAGGCGGATCTGGATCGGCCGGATGTCGAGCCGGACGTTGTAGACCGAATACGTTTCCGACGCCGCCGACAGGTAGCCGATGCTGTCGCGCGTGCGGCTGAAGCGGAACTCGAAGCCGAGGTCGGGCTGGTCGCTGCGCGGGCTGCCGAGCGTGATGCCGATCGCCTCCGGCTGGTCGCTGTCGATCAATTTACCCATCAGGTCGACCACCGCGGTGTTGCCGAGGATGTCGGCGTTGAACAGCGGCTCGCGGTAATACGGTGCGGCCGGATCGAGCTTGCCGGCGGACTTGTCGGGCGCCGGCGTGAACACGCCGCTGACGATGTTGAAGCGATCGCCGCTGTCGAGGTAGCTGACCTTGGCGTTGGCCACGTTGAAGACGCCCGGCGCGCTCGTGGCCGACGCCAGGTCGATCAGCAGCGCACCCTTGTAGCCGATCACCTCGACGTCGCGGCCGGGGCCGACCACCATGGCGGTGTTCTCGTCGATCCCCAGGCCCAGCTTGTAGCCTTTCTTGAGCATGGCCGGCAGCATGCGCGCGAAGCGCCCGCGCACCAGCAGGTGCTGGTCGACAAAGACGTCGTCGCCGATGAAGCCGAGCCCCGGCGCGATCTCGCGGCCGTCGGCGACGCCTTGCTTGAGGGTGGCGAGCACCGCCTTCGGCGCGTCGAACATGGTGCTGCTCATGATGGCGGCGCCGGCGCTGGAGCCGGCGATCACGCCGCCGCGGCGGTACATGTCCCACAGCGCGTCGAGCACCAGCGAATTGCTGCCGTCCGGGCGGCGCAGCGCGCGCGTGATGCGGCCCTGGTCGCCGCCGGCAAAATAGGCGCCGCCAGCCTGGCGCACGCTGGCGGCAAGCGCCGGGTCGTCGGCCGCGGCCAGGTAGTCGGTGCCGGCCAGCTTGACGGCAACCGGCATGAAGAAGGCGTCGGCGCCGTAGCGGTTCAGCAGGCCCATGTTCAATTTGGCGGCCTGTTCCGGGTTGGCCGAGGCCGATGCGAACACCGCGATGCGCGCCGCCTTGCCGCCGGCCAGGCGCACGATACGCTCCCAGACCGCGGCGTTGTCGGCGCGCAGCGCACCGCCGACGATGACGAGCGAGCCTTGCGGCGGCGCCGGCTGGGTCGGCACCGACAACGCACCCGCTTGCGCCAGCACCGCACCCGTCATGGTCAGCAAGCATGCGGCGCGGTACAGGGTCTTGAACATGATGGCTCCTTCAGTTCGCTCAAAAACGGCGATGTGCATCCGGGCAGCTTGCATTGCGCCCTGTGACAAAAGTATACGCGTTGCCAAAAGCGCATGTCGCAGGCTTGACCAGTTTTCAGAATACGCGCCGCTTGCGCGCCGGATTTGCCTGCGCGCAAACCAGCGCCGGTCCGCGCCCGCGACAGCACGCCCGGGGAAAGCGATCGATGTTGACATCGCGCGGGTGCCGTTGGCGCTTGAAGCGGCGCAGCCGTTCGATGAAGCAGGCAACCGCCGGTGCGGAGAAGCGCGTCGCCAGTGGGAAAGACGAGCCGCCAATGGCGCCAGGCCGGCGCCGGCGGGAATGTGCGTTTTACATCAGGACAGGTAGATGTGCGGGAAGTAGCGTTCCATCAGCGTCTCGGGGCGCTGCAGCGGCGCAAAGCCGAATTGTCCAAACAGTTCGTGGGCGTTGGCGGTAGCGAGAGTAAACCGGCGCAAGCCCTTCAGGCTCGGATGGTTCATCACCGCCGTCATCAGTTCGCTGGCGTAGCCGTTGCCGCGGTAGGGCGGAATGACGAACACATCGACGAGGTGGCCGATGGTGGCGAAATCGGTGACCACGCGGGCAAAAGCGACCTGGCGGCCATCGACGTAGCCGCCGAAGCAGAGCGAATTTTCGATCGACCGGTCGACCACGACGCGCGAAATTCCGACCGCCCAGGTCGATTGCTCGCTGAGGAACCGGTAAATCATTGGAACGTCGAGTTCGCCCCTGTCGGTACTGATCTGTAAGCTGGACATGGCAAGTGCATCTCCCAAAAAAGTCAATTCTACCGTCCTTTACGCGATCCAGAATGCCTGATTTGCCGCCGACGGCGAAACAGCATCGCCGCCGCGCCGTACTGCCGAGCGTCTTTTCAGCAGGGCCCCGGCGCCGCGCGGGTCGACCGGGCGCCGGCCGAAACCCCGTGCACATGGCGCCGAAAGTCACGCCGGCGTCGCTTCCTTGTTTATAATCGGGTACACCAACAAGGCCCACTATCATGACTGCACAATTTTCCAACAAGGGCGAAGCCTGGTCGGCGCGCTTTTCCGAACCGGTTTCCGACCTCGTCAAACGCTATACCGCTTCGGTGTTCTTCGATAACCGGCTGGCGATGGTCGACATCGAAGGCTCGCTGGCGCACGCCGAAATGCTCGCCGCACAAGCCATCATCAGCGCGGCCGATTACGCCGACATCGTGCGCGGCATGGCGCAGATCCGCGGCGAGATCGAAGCCGGCAGCTTCGAGTGGCTGCTCGACCTGGAAGACGTCCACCTGAACATCGAAAAGCGCCTGACCGAACTGGTCGGCGACGCCGGCAAGCGGCTGCACACCGGCCGCTCGCGCAACGACCAGGTGGCGACCGACATCCGGCTGTACGTGCGCGCGGCGATCGACGACATCGTGGCGCTGCTGCAGGCGCTGCGCGGCGCCCTGCTCGACCTCGCCGAGCAACACGCCGGCACCATCATGCCGGGTTTTACCCACATGCAGGTGGCGCAGCCGATCACGTTCGGCCACCACATGCTGGCGTATGTCGAGATGTTCGGCCGCGATGTCGAGCGCATGATCGACGCGCGCCGCCGGGTCAACCGTCTGCCGCTGGGCGCCGCCGCGCTGGCCGGCACCACGTTCCCGATCGACCGCTTGCGCGTGGCCAAGACGCTCGGCTTCGACGACGTCTGCCACAATTCGCTCGACGCCGTCTCCGACCGCGATTTTGCGATCGAATTTTGCGCCGCCGGCGCGCTCGTCATGATGCACGTGTCGCGCATGTCGGAAGAACTGGTCATCTGGATGAGCCCTCGGGTCGGCTTCATCGACATCGCCGACCGCTTCTGCACCGGCTCGTCGATCATGCCGCAAAAGAAAAACCCCGACGTGCCGGAACTGGCGCGCGGCAAGACCGGCCGCGTGTATGGCGACCTGATGGGCCTGTTGACCCTGATGAAAGGCCAGCCGCTGGCCTACAACAAGGACAACCAGGAAGACAAGGAGCCGCTGTTCGACACCGTCGACACCGTCGTCGACACCTTGCGCATCTTCGCCGACATGGCCGGCGGCATCACCGTCAAGCCGGAAGCGATGCGCGCCGCTGCGCTGCAAGGCTACGCCACCGCCACCGACCTGGCCGACTACTTGGTCAAGAAAGGCCTGCCGTTTCGCGACGCCCACGAAGCGGTGGCGCGCGCCGTACGGGCCTGCGACGACGCCCGATGCGACCTGTCGGAGATGTCGCTCGAACGCCTGCGCAGCTTTTCGCCGCTGGTGGCCGACGACGTCTTCGCCGTGCTGACCCTGGAAGGTTCGGTCGCCGCGCGCGACCATGTCGGCGGCACCGCCCCGCGCCAGGTGCGCGCGGCGATCGCCCGTGTGCGCGCCCAGCTGGCGGGCTGACGGCTCCTCACTGCCACCCCGCCGCACCGCTACCGACCGCCCACCGGAGAGATCGATGTTCATGTCCCTGTCGCGCCGGATCGACGCGCTGAACGAAAAAATCGCCAACGCGGTGAGCTGGGCGCTGCTGATCGCGGTGCTCATCTGCGCCGGCAACGCGCTGGTGCGCTACCTCTTCAAGACAAGCTCGAACAGCTGGCTCGAGATCCAGTGG
>Ga0326734_1000125_pt1 | contig 22727 bp, 19 predicted proteins | sample 15_GP2_1315_FD_207944 | JGI IMG/M metagenome (GOLD analysis project Ga0326734, IMG submission 207944) | Glacier ice microbial communities from Ngari, Tibet, China - 15_GP2_131.5 | ecosystem: Environmental > Aquatic > Freshwater > Ice > Glacier | place: China: Ngari, Tibet | collected 2018-07-18 | reverse complement strand
CTGTTGAACACTGATGTCAGTGGGGTAACCAGCTACAGCCATGTTTTTACTCAACTAAATTCTAATGAGTCAGTATACAAGCGATATTTAGTTGCTTTTTAATTACTCAACGCTCTCTAACGCCTGGCATCTTGCAAATGGCATTGAAGTCAAACCAGGTGATATGAAAGTGGGAAAAACGACGCCTGATGCGTTTCTCAATACAGAACTTGAAAATATTCTGACAAGTCTCGGCATAGAGCAATTGGTGGTGTGCGGCATGCATACGGAATTTTGCGTTGATACAACGACCCGCCGGGCTCTTTCGCTGGGCTATCCGGTTATTTTGATTTCGGATGCACATACCTCGGCGGGAAATGCTGCTATCTCTGCTGAGCAAGTTATTGCTCACCACAATGTCACTCTTACTAATATTTCGAGTTTTGGTCCACGAGCGCAAACAGTGGCCAGTAAAGACTTGAAGTTTGCAGCATGATTCGTTATTTTTCAGGCGTGCTCATTCGACAATAAATTGGAATGAAATGGCTTTTTTGGATCGATTGCAGACAGCGTACTGCGCATCTTTCGGCACCACGTCGAGCGGTTTTGCGCGGTACTCTCAGCCAGCCCGTTTCGGGCGAAACACGCTGGCGTCGGCATAAAACGCTGCATCCTGCTGCGGCCACCAGCCCGGCACGCCGAGCACCGGCAGCGGCGTGAAGCCGGCCGTGGTGAGCGGCTCGAACTCGGGCGCAAGCGACGTCAGCGCGGCGCTCACGTGCAGGTCGATCCAGGCGCGCCGCGCGTGCGGCGACAGCGCAAAATAGGCGTCGCCGACGGTGACGACGCGGGTATGGGCGCAGATCGCCTTGCGCGGCGCGACCAGCTTTTCCATCAGCGCATGACCGAACAGCCAGAGCTCGGCGTCACTGCCGAACGCTTCCCTGCGCTGGCAGAACGCCTCGTCCCATCGGTGGCCGCGCAAGGCCGCCACCAGCGCGCGCCCGGCTGCCGAATCGCGCACCACCAGCAAAGCCGCATTTTCGTCGAAAATGGTGGCGGCGTCGCGCGATGATCCGCGCGATGCGCCAACGCCGGCCAGCGCGATCTGCGCCGACTGCAAGGCGTTCAGTTGCCGCTTGATGCGCGGGAACGTGAGCCACACCAGCGCGTTGAAAAAATCGTGCAGGTTCGCGCGCGTCGGCACGCCACCGGTGGCGCCGATGAATTGTTCGTAGGCCTGGCCCTCGGGCAGCGCTTCCTGCGGCACGAAGCGCAAAGGCTGGCCGCTGGCGTTGTGCAGACCGAGTTCGCCTGCGCACGCATTGAAGGCGGCGATCCAGTCGCCGCTGTCAATATCAACGTCAATCTTCAGGCGCGTGAACGCGGGCCGCACCGCGTCGTACCACGCACGGCTCCAGTCGATCTCGGGCAGCATGCGCGCTTTACAGCAGCTTCCAGTTGATCTGCTCGCCGGCGTTCAGCGGCGCCAGGGTGGCGTCGTCCAGCGGCACCGTCTGCGGCACCGTCCAGGCTTCGCGCTTGAGCGTGACGGTGCTGTCGTTGCGCGGCAGGTCGTAAAAATCGGCGCCGTGAAAGCTGGCGAACCCTTCGAGCTTGTCGAGCGCGCCGGCGCGTTCGAACGCCTCGCAATACATCTCCATCGCGTGCAGGGCGGTGTAGCAGCCGGCGCAACCGCACGCCGCTTCCTTGGCGCCCACCGCATGCGGCGCCGAATCGGTGCCCAGAAAAAAGCGCTCGTCGCCGCTGGTGGCCGCCGTCATCAACGCCAGCCGATGTTCTTCGCGCTTGAGCACCGGCAGGCAGTAGAAGTGCGGGCGGATGCCGCCCTTGAACATTTCGTTGCGGTTGTACAGCAGGTGGTGGGCGGTGATGGTGGCGGCGATCGGACCTTCCGCTTCGGCGACGTACTGGGCCGCATCCTTGGTGGTGATGTGCTCGAAGACGATCTTGAGCGCCGGCATGGCGCGCCGCAGCGGGCGCATCACGCGCTCGATGAACACCGCTTCGCGGTCGAACAGGTCGATGTCCTGGTCGGTCACTTCACCGTGCACCAGGAACGGCATGCCGACTTCCTGCATCACTTCGAGCGTCTTGTAGCAGCGCGCAAGATCGGTCACGCCGGCGGCCGAATTGGTGGTGGCGCCAGCCGGGTACAGTTTTACCGCATGGACAACACCGCTGTCCTGGGCGCGCCGGATCTCGTCCGGGTCGGTAGCGTCGGTCAGGTACAGCGTCATCAGGGGCTCGAAACGCATGCCGGCCGGCAGCGCCGCCAGGATGCGCTCGCGGTACGCCTTGGCCATCGCGGTGGTGGTGACCGGGGGTTTGAGATTCGGCATCACGATGGCGCGGGCGAACTGGCGCGCGCTGTGCGGCAGCACGCTGGCCATCGTGCGGCCGTCGCGCAGGTGCAGGTGCCAGTCGTCGGGACGGGTGATGGTCAGGGTCTGGAGGGGGGCAATGAGGGACATGGCAGCTTTCAAAGAGCAATGGCTTATTTTACTCGCTGCCCGGTCAACAGCTGCCTAGTGAATGATCCGCGCCAAAAATTCGCGCGCCCGCTGTGATCGCGGCGTGGCGAAAAAAGCTTCCTTCGGGCTGTCTTCGACGATCTTGCCGTGGTCCATGAAGATGATGCGGTCGGCCACCTTGCGGGCAAAGCCCATTTCGTGCGTCACCACCATCATCGTCATGCCGTCCTGGGCCAGGCCGACCATCACGTCGAGCACTTCGGTGATCATTTCAGGGTCGAGCGCGGAAGTCGGCTCGTCGAACAGCATCGCAATCGGGTCCATCGCCAGCGCCCGCGCGATCGCCACCCGCTGCTGCTGGCCGCCCGACAGCTGGCTGGGGAATTTGTCCTGCTGCGCCAGCAGCCCCACCCGGTCGAGGTACTTCAGCCCTTTTGCGGTCGCTTCGTCGGCGCTGCGCCCGAGCACCTTGACCTGGCCGAGCGTCAGGTTCTGGCGCACCGTCAGGTGCGGGAACAGCTCGAAATTCTGGAACACCATGCCGATGCGCGCGCGCAGCGTCGACAACTTCGTCTTCGGGTCGCCGACCGACACGCCGTCGACCGTGATGGCGCCCTGCTGGAACGGCTCGAGCCCGTTGACGGTCTTGATCAGGGTCGATTTGCCGGAACCGGACGGGCCGCAGATGACGACGACGTCGCCCTTGTCGACGCGGGTGCTGCAGCCGTCGAGCACCTGGAAGGCGCCATACCATTTGCTGACATTGTTCAGTGCGATCATGTTGTCCGTTGTCCGTTGTCCGTTGTCAGTTGGTCGGGGGCCAGGCAAGCTTGACAGCGCCAGAAATGCTCAGGATACTGCGGAACTTGCCAATACCATCAGCATACACCGCCGTCGCGGGGGCGAAATAACCGTATTTTGCCCGACAACGCAGGGCAGGAGCGCATAATCTTTTGCCTCGTGTTAAAACACGGATCAGCACGGATCGACTCAATCACAGGGAACGCCGCACATGAATAATCGCAATCGCCTGACCGTCTACATCCTGATTGGCCTCGCGCTCGGGATCGTGGTCGGCTTCTTTGCCAACACGGGCCTGGCCAATCCGGCCGCCTTTGCCGACATGCTGTCGCTGGTGACAACGGTGTTTTTGCGCCTGATTAAAATGATCATTGCGCCGCTGGTGTTTTCGACTCTGGTGGTCGGCATCGCCAGGATGGGCGACACCCGCGAAGTCGGACGCATCGGCCTCAAGGCGCTCGGCTGGTTCGTCATCGCGTCCGTCATTTCGCTCTCGCTCGGCCTGATCCTAGTGAACCTGTTCCGCCCGGGCGACGCGCTGGCGCTGTCGAACCTGGTGCCGGCCGCCGGCACCGCGTCGGGCATCACCACCTCGAGCCTGACGCTGAAGGAATTCATCACCCACCTGGTGCCGGCTTCGATCGTCGACGGCATGGCCAAGAACGAGATCCTGCAGATCGTGATTTTTTCGATCTTCTTCGGCACCGCCGCCGCCGCCGTGGGCGAGCGCGCCAAGCCGCTGGTCGACGCCATCGACGGCGTCGCCCACATCATGCTCAAAGTGACCGGCTACGTCATGAACCTGGCGCCGTTGGCCGTCTTTGCGGCCGTCTGCGCCATCATCGCCAAGAGCGGCCTGGGCGTGCTGCAGACGTATGGCGTGTTCATGGCCGAGTTCTACCTCGGCATCGTGGTGCTGTGGATCGTGCTCATCTTCATCGGCTTCCTGTTCCTCGGCCCGCGCATCGTACGCCTGCTGGTGGAACTGCGCGAGCCGACGCTGCTGGCGTTTTCGACCGCCTCGTCGGAAGCGGCGTTCCCGAAAACGCTCGAAGGCCTCGAGCGCTTCGGTGTGCGCAACCGCATCGCCGCCTTCGTGCTGCCGATCGGTTACTCGTTCAACCTCGACGGCTCGATGATGTACTGCACCTTCGCCGTCGTCTTCATCGCCCAGGCGTACGGCATCGAAATGTCGCTCGGCGCGCAGATCACGATGATGCTGGTGCTGATGCTGACCTCGAAAGGCATGGCCGGCGTGCCGCGCGCCTCGCTGGTGGTGATCGCCGCCACGCTGGCCCAGTTCAACATCCCGGAAGCAGGCCTGCTGCTGCTGCTCGGGATCGACCATTTCCTCGACATGGCGCGTTCGGCCACCAACGTCATCGGCAACGGCATCGCCACCGCCGTCGTCGCCAAGTGGGAAAACGAACTGACGGCGCCGGTGCAGAAGGACTGGGCGGCGGCCGAACTGCCATAAGGCGACGGCGCTTGCCAGCACTCCGGGCTTTCCAGCGACGGAAAGCCTTTTTTCATTCATGCAGCACTTTTTCGAAAGCACTTCGATGCGCACATTTCCTTTGCTCGGCGCGCTGTTGGCCGCCGGCGGCGCTTCAGCGTCCCCCGTCACGCTCGATTGCGGCCGCCTGCTCGACGTCAAGGCCGGCGTCTGGCGCGAGCGCGTCAGCATCACGGTCGACAATGGCAAGATCGCGTCGATTGCGTCGATTGCGCCGCTGGACGCCAAGCCCGGCCATATCAACCTGTCGGCCTACTCCTGCCTGCCCGGCCTGATCGACATGCACGTGCACCTGACGGGTGAAACGCAGAACGAAGCGGCTTCGCTGCGCGATGACCTGAGCGCCAATCCGGCCGATATGGCCTACCGCTCGGTGGTGTACGCCGAGCGCACGCTGAAGGCCGGTTTTACCACGGTGCGTGACCTCGGAGCGGGTGAAGGGCTCGCTGTCGCCCTCAAGAACGCGATCGCGAACGGCGCCATTCCCGGTCCGCGCATGTTCACCTCGGGCACCTCGATTGCCACCACCGGCGGCCATGCCGATCCGACCAACGGCCTGTCGCAACAGTTCAGCCGCGCGGTGGGCGCCCCCGGCCCCATCGAGGGCGTGATCAACAGTGCCGAACAGGGACGCGAAGCGGTCCGGGCGCGCTACAAGGAAGGCGCTGACCTGATCAAGGTGACCGCCACCGGCGGGGTGCTGAGCCAGGCGCGCGGCGGCCAGAACGCCCAGTTCACCGACGATGAACTGCGCGCCATCGTCAGTACCGCCAAGGACTACGGTTTCCGCGTCGCCGCCCACGCCCATGGCGCCGAAGGCGTCAAGCGCGCGCTGCGCGCCGGCGTCGACTCGATCGAACACGGCTCGCTGATGGACGACGAGGCGCTTGCCCTGTTCAAGAAACACGGCGCCTGGTACGTGCCGACCATTTCCGCCGGCCGCTACGTGGCCGACAAGGCGAAGCAGGACGGCTACTATTCGCCGATGGTGCGTCCCAAGGCGGCGGCGATCGGCCCGGTGATCCAGGCCACGTTCGGGCGCGCCTACCGGGCCGGCGTAAAAATTGCGTTCGGCACCGACGCCGGCGTCTACCCGCACGGCGACAACGCCAGGGAGTTCGCCTACATGGTGGAAGCGGGCATGCCGGCGCTCGAAGCGATCCGCTCCGCCACCCTTGGCGCGGCCAGCCTGCTCGACCAGTCGGCCAACCTGGGCTCGGTGGAACCGGGCTTTGCCGCCGACATCGTCGCCGTCAGCGGCGATCCGCTGCGCGACATCAGCGTCCTCCAGCAGGTGAAGTTCGTCATGAAGGCCGGCGCCGTCTACAAACAGCCCTGACGCGTTCATTGTTCCGCTTTCTGATTTTGCGATAAGGAGTTCTCATGCCGCACCACCCGACCCGCCGTTCAATGATGGCCGTTTTCGGTTTCATGTTGCTTGTTGCCGCCGGCGCGCATGCCGAGGCCGTTGTATCCGCCGCGCCGCGGCCGGCCAACATCAGCATCCTGGCCACCGGCGGCACCATCGCCGGCACTGGCGCCACCAGCACCACCACGGTCGGCTACACCGCCGCCACCGTCGGCGTGCAAGCCCTGATCAAGGCGGTGCCGGAGCTGGCCAGGGTGGCCAACGTCAGCGGCGAACAGGTGTTCCAGATCGCCAGCGAGAACATGGGCAACGAGCACTGGCTGGCGCTGGCCAAGCGGGTCAACGCTTTGCTGGCGCAGGCTGGCGTCGACGGCGTCGTCATCACCCACGGCACCGATACGCTCGAAGAAACCGCCTACTTTCTCGACCTGGTCGTCAAGAGCCGCAAGCCGGTGGTGCTGGTGGGGGCGATGCGCCCGTCGACGGCGTTGTCGGCCGACGGCCCGATCAACCTGTACAACGCGGTGCTGCTGGCCGCCAGCCCTGAGGCCGTCGGCAAGGGCGTGCTGGTGGCGATGAACGACCAGATCCAGGCCGCGCGCGACGTCACCAAGACCAACACGTCGACGCTGGACGCGTTTCGCACGCCGGAACTGGGCATGCTCGGCTACATTCAGGGCAGCAAACCGTTCTTTTACCGCCAGTCGAGCCGCAAACATACGCAGGACACGGAATTCGACGTCAGCCTTCTGACGTCGCTGCCGCAGGTCGACATCGTCTACGGCCATGCCAACGTCGGGCCGGTGGCAATCGACGCCTTTGTCGCCGCCGGCGCCAGGGGCATCATCCACGCCGGCGTCGGCGACGGCAGCCTGGCGGCGAAGGTGGTGCCGTCGTTGACGGCGGCGCGCCGCAAGGGCGTGCTGGTGGTGCGCGCCAGCCGGGTCGGCCAAGGCATCGTGGCGCGCAACGGCGAGGCCAATGACGACGCGCTCGACTTCGTGGTGGCCGATACCCTCAACCCGCAGAAAGCGCGCATTTTGCTGATGCTGGCGCTGACCCGAACGACCAGCAGCAAGGACATCCAGCGGATGTTCTACACCTATTGATGTTGTCGTCGTTGCCGCACAAAGGCAACGACGGACGTTACTGCTGCTCCAGTGCGACCGCCGGCGAGGCCAGCGCCTCGTCCTGGTGCGCCTGCTGGCGCTCCCACATCTGGGCGTACAAGCCGTTCGCGGCCAGCAGCGTCTGGTGAGTGCCGCGCTCGACGATGCGGCCATGGTCGAGCACCAGGATCTGCTGGGCGTCGGCCACCGTCGACAGCCGGTGCGCGATCACCAGGGTGGTGCGGTTTTTCGCGATTTCCTTCAACTCGGCCTGGATCGCCTGCTCGGCCTTCGAGTCAAGCGCCGACGTCGCCTCGTCGAAAATCAAGATCGCCGGATCCTTGAGCAGGGTGCGCGCAATCGCCACCCGCTGCTTTTCGCCGCCCGACAGCTTCAGGCCCCGTTCGCCGACCATCGTCGCGTAGCCGTCCGGCAGGCTGTCGATGAAGTCGTGGATCGACGCCGCGCGCGCCGCCGCGACGATGTCGGCCTTGCTGGCGCCCGGCTTGCCGTAGGCGATGTTGTATTCGATGGTGTCGTTGAACAGCACCGTATCCTGCGGCACGATGCCGATCGCCGCCCGCAGCGACTGCTGCGTCAGCGCGCGCACGTCCTGGCCATCGATGGTGATGGCCCCGGCATTGACGTCGTAGAAGCGAAACAGCAGGCGCGACATGGTCGACTTGCCCGAGCCGCTGTGGCCGACCACGGCGGTGGTGGTGCCGGCCGGGATGGTGAAGTCGACGTCGAACAGGATCTGGCGCTTCGCTTCGTAGCTGAACTGGACGTGCTGGAACGTCACCCGCGCGCCGTGCGTTGCCAAGGCCGTGGCGCCGGCGCTATCGGCCACTTCGCGGTTCTGGTCAAGCAGCGCGAACAAGCGCTCCATGTCGGCCAGGCTCTGCTTGATTTCGCGGTAGATCACGCCAAGGAAGTTGAGCGGGACGTAGAGCTGGATCATGAACGAATTGACCAGCACCAGGTCGCCCAGGCTCATCGATTTGTCGATCACGCCGACCGTGGCGCGCCACAAAATCAGCGTCACCGCAATGGCGATGATCAGCGACTGCCCGGTGTTGAGCACCGACAGCGACGTCTGCGACTTGACGGCGGCGTTCTCGAAGTGGCGCAGGCCGTCGTCGTAGCGCTTCGCCTCGTAATCCTCGTTGCCGAAATACTTGACCGTCTCGTAGTTGATCAGCGAATCGATGGCGCGGGTATTGGCTTTCGAATCGAGGTCGTTCATGGTGCGCCGGAAATGGGTGCGCCAGTTCGTCACCAGCACCGTGAACGTCACGTACAGCACCAGCGCGGTGGCGGTGATGATGCTGAACCAGATGTCGTAGTGCAGCACCAGGTAGCCCAGCACCAGCGTGATCTCGACCAGCGTCGGCAGGATGCTGAAGAGGGTATAGGAAATGAGCGAACTGACGCCGCGCGTGCCGCGTTCGATATCGCGCGTCATGCCGCCGGTCTGGCGGTTCAGGTGAAACCGCAGCGACAGCGCGTGCAGGTGGCGAAACACCTGCAGCGCGATGGTGCGCACGGCGCGCTGGGTGACGCGGGCGAACAAAAATTCGCGCAACTCGGTGAACACCGTCGCCGACAGCCGCAGCGCGCCGTACGCCAGCAGCGCGCCGACCGGCAGCAGCAGCAGCGCCTGCGGATCGGACGGGTTCACGCCCAGCGCGTCGATCAGCCGCTTGAGCACCAGCGGCACGCCGACGTTGGCCATCTTGGCGCCGATCAGGCAGCCCAGCGCGGCGAGCACGCGCCACTTGTAGACCCACAGATAAGGCAGCAGGGTGTGCAGCGTGGCCCAGTCGCTGCGCGTGGCCGCTTTGGTGTCGTTGGCAGCGTTGGCGGCGTTGGTGTCTTTGGCGTCGCCGGGTGGCGGCGGAGAATTGGCGGATTGGCGGCGCATGGCGGAGCTCAGTGATGTATGGTTCAATTCCGGACGATTGTAGCCTTTCACGGGAATTCACGATGACCACGCCAGAAAACGCCTTCAGCAACACCATCGCCAATGCCGGCCTGCCGCCGGGCAAAATGCCCCAGCTGCGGGTGATGCCGGCGCCGGCCGACGCCAACGTCTACGGCGACGTGTTCGGCGGCTGGATCATGGCCCAGGTCGACATCGCCGGCTCGCTGCCGGCCACCCGCCGCGCCAACGGCCGCGTTGCCACCATCGCCGTCAACGCCTTCCTGTTCAAGCACCCGGTATTTGTCGGCGACCTGCTGTCGTTCTACGCCGATATCGTCAAGGTCGGCAAGACGTCGATCACCGTCTACGTTGAAGTGTATGCCGAGCGCAACCGCCTGCAGGCCGACACCGTCAAGGTCACCGAGGCGACGCTGACCTATGTCGCCACCGGCGACGACCGCAAGCCGCGCCTGCTGCCGCCGCTGGCGTCGCTGTTGGCCGCCCAGGACGGCTGACATGGACCGCCAGCGCCGCCGCTTCCTGCAGGATACGGCGCAGTTGGCCGCCCTGGCCGCCCTGGCTGCCAGCGGCGGCGTGGCCGGCGCACGCGCCGATGGCCGAGCCTATCCGTTCAGCCTGGGCGTCGCTTCCGGTTCGCCGCTGCCGCATTCGGTGATCCTGTGGACGCGGGTGTTGGCAAACCCGTTGGCCAACCCGTTGGCCGCCCCGCTCAACGCCGCCGTCAGCGTGCGCTGGGAAGTGGCCGACGACGAGGGTTTTCGCCGCATTGCGGCCAGGGGCGTGGCCAGCGCCCTGCCGGCGCTGGGGCACAGCGTGCACGTCGACGTCACCGGTCTGGCGCCCGGCCGCTGGTACTGGTACCGCTTCATGCTGGACGATGCGCTCAGCCCGGTCGGGCGCACCCGCACCGCGCCGGCGCCGGGCGACATGCCGTCGCGGCTCAAGCTCGCCGTCGCCTCCTGCCAGCACTGGGAGTTCGGCAGTTACGGCGCGCACCGCCACATCGCCGCCGCCGCGCCCGACCTGGTGGCGTTTTTGGGCGACTATATCTACGAGTGGGGGCCCTATCGGTTACAGCATCCGGACACCGCGCTGCGCAGCCACGAGTCGTTCACCCTGGCCGACTACCGCGCCCGCTACGCGCAGTACAAGAGCGATGCTGACCTGCAGGCGGCGCACCAGGCGGCGCCGTGGATCGTGACCTGGGACGACCATGAGGTGGCCAACGATTACGCCGGCGCGCGCGACCGGCAAGGTGCGCCCGGCTTCATGGCGCGGCGCGCGGCGGCTTACCAGGCGTTCTACGAACACATGCCGCTGCGCCTGGCGCCGCGCGGAAAAATCCACACCGGCTTCGCCAGCTTGCGCATGTTCCAGCGTTACGACTGGGGCCGGCTGGCGCGCTTTTACCTGCTCGACGACCGCCAGTACCGCGCACCCCACGCCTGCCACCTGAGCGGCTCGGTGCGGCGGCGCGACTGCGCCGAGCTGATGGACCCCGGGCGCACGATGCTGGGGGGCGAGCAGGAGGCGTGGCTGGCGGCCGCACTGGGGTCGTCACGCGCGCGCTGGAACCTGATCGGGCAGCAGACGCTGATGGCGCAGTCGAGCCAGAGCAGCATCGTCAAGCCCGGCGACGGCCGCTTCTGGACCGACGGCTGGGATGGTTACCCGGTGGCGCGCCGACGCCTGCTGGACGCCGTGCAACAGAGCGGCGCTTCCAATCCGCTGGTGCTGTCGGGCGACGTGCACACGTTTTATGCGGCCGAGCTGCGCGGCGACTTCGACCAACCGGCGTCCGCCGCCAATCCGGTCATTGCGAGCGAATTTTGCGCCACGTCGGTCACATCGCCGTCGCGCCCGCAACAGCGCACGCTCGACTACGTCGCCATGAACCCGCACCTCCGGTACGGCCGCAGCGACAAGCGCGGCTTCATGCTGCTGCAAGTGACGCCGGCGACAACGACGACGCATTTTGTCGGCCTGGACGACGTGCGCGACGCGGCGACAGGCGCGGCGACAGTGGCCAGCTTCGTGATCAACGCAGGCCGCCCCGGCTTTTCATCCTGAGCCGGCGCACCATCAGGCCGCCTTCTCGTCGCGCAGCAAGCGCCGCAAGATCTTGCCGACGTTGGTCTTTGGCAGTTCGTCGCGGAACTCGATGTACTTGGGCTTTTTGTAGCCGGTAAACTGCTGCTTGCAGTAATCCATCAGCTGGTCGGTGGTCAAGGCCGGGTCGCGCCGCACCACGAACACCTTGACCGCTTCGCCGGAGTGCTCGTCCGGCACGCCGATCACCGCGCATTCGAGCACCCCCGGGTGCGCCGCGATCACGCCTTCGAGTTCGTTCGGGTAGACGTTAAAGCCCGACACCAGGATCATGTCCTTCTTGCGGTCGACAATCTTGACGTACCCGCCGGCATCCATCACGCCGACGTCGCCCGACTTGAAGAAGCCGTCCGCCGTCATCGCATTGGCCGTCTCGTCCGGGCGCATCCAGTAGCCGGCCATCACCTGCGGGCCGCGGATGGCGATTTCACCGCGCTCGCCCAACGCCACCGGCTTGCCGTCGTCGTCGAGAATGGCAACGTCGGTGGACGGCACCGGCAAGCCGATATTGCCGGTGAACTGGTCCATGTCGGAGCGGTTGCAGGTGGCCACCGGCGACGTTTCGGACAGGCCGTAGCCTTCGATGATGTTGGTGCCGGTGGCGGCCTTCCACTTGTCGTTGACGGTTTGCTGCACCGCCATGCCGCCGCCGTTGGAAATCTTTAGGGCGGAGAAATCGACCAAGCCGAAATCGGGATGGTTCAGCAGCGCATTGTAGAGCGTGTTCACGGCCGGCAGCATGTTGATCCGGTACTTGCGCAGCTCCTTGATGAAGCCGCCGATGTCGCGCGGGTTCGGGATCAGGATGTTGAGCGCGCCGACCCGCATGCCCCACATCGCGCAGCAGGTCAGTGCGAAGATGTGATACAGCGGCAACGCGCAGACAATCGTCATCTGCTCGACCAGCGGCGGCTTCTGTATCGCCGGCAGCGACCAGGCTTCGCTTTGCAGCACGTTGGCGATTACGTTGCAGTGGGTCAACGCGGCGCCTTTCGACACGCCGGTGGTGCCGCCGGTGTACTGCAGGAAGGCGACATCCTGCGCCGTCGCGGCCGCCGCGGCAAACGGCATCCTGGCACCCTGCGACAGCATCTCCTTGAAGCGCAGCGCATTCGGCAGCGAGTACGCCGGCACCATTTTTTTCACGTTACGCACGACAAAATTGACGATCACGCCCTTCGCCCCGCCCAGCATTTCGCCCATGCTGGCAACCACCACGTGCCTGACCTGGGTCCTCGGCAGCACCTGTTCGAGCGTGCTGGCAAAATTTTCCAGCACGATGATCGCTTCGCTGCCGGAGTCGCTCAACTGGTGCTCCAGTTCGCGCGGAGTGTACAGCGGATTGACGTTGACGACCGTGTAGCCGGCGCGCAGGATGGCGGCGATCGCGATCGGATACTGCAGCACGTTGGGCATCATGATGGCCACGCGCGCGCCTTTTTTCATGCCGCGGCTTTGCAGCCAGGCGGCGACGCGGCGCGAATACTGATCCAGTTCGGCGTAGGTGAGGTATTTGCCCATGCAGACAAAGGCATTGCGGCCGGCAAATTTTACAAACGACTCCTCCAGCAACTGCACCAGCGAGACGTACTGGTCGGGATCGATCTCCGCCGGGACGCCGTCGGGGTAGGATTTCAGCCAAATTTTATCCATTGGATGCCTCTGTCTCGATAGTTAGCGTGAGGGCAACCGTCAGACGGCGCCCCTGCGTGCACCACCGATGCTAGCGGTCAGGGCGATTCGATGCAAGCGATTTTGCTGGTAATGGAGCAATCATTCCATGGTGAACTAATGCTGCGATGCAACAACTTTACCGACACCCGCACCGGCTTCGGCGGGAGCGCCCAGCATCTTCAGCCGGCGGTGGCGTTCGGCGGGCGCAAGGTCGGCGATGCGGCGCGCCGCCGCGTAAAAGCTGCCGAAGCTGCGTTCGCGCTCGAGCAGCGCGCGAAACGCCGGTACGAAATCGGTGTAGGTGGCAATCGCGGCCAGGTGAGCGTTCGAAATCGGTTCGGCAAAAAAGCGGTCGTAGCCGGCGTAGCCGCCCCAGCTTTGCTTGAGAAGCGCGTAGTCGGTTTGCAGTTGGCGCAGCAGGCGCGCCTTTTCCGCCCGCTTCGCGGCCAGGCCGGCGCCCGAGGCGTAGCTTTGTTCGAGCGCGCGGCGGCAGTTCAGCAGCAGCTGCAGGAATTGCTGCTTGCGCGCGCTGTAGGTGACGTAATTGGCGCGCATCGCCGGATTGCCGAAGCGCTCCAGCCAGCGTTCGACGCCGGCCTCCTCGACCGCGCTGGCGAACGACTCGTTGAACTGCGAGTCGCCCGTTACGTACACCACCTGGTGCGACAGTTCGTGGAAAATCAGGCGCGCCAGTTCGGCATCCGGATAATGGATGAACGTCGAGATCAAGGGATCGTTGAAGTAGCCCAGCGTCGAATACGCGCTGACGCCGCCGATCTGGACGTCGTTGCCGTCGGCGCGCAGCTGGTGGGCGTACTGCTGGGCGTCCTGCTTGCCGTAATAGCCGCGGTAGTCGACGCAGCCGGCCACCGGGAAGCACCACTGCAGCGGCTTGAGCGACAGCTCCGGCGTGGCCACCACGTTCCACACCACGTACGGCCGGTTCAACGCGGTGTAGTTCTTGTAGCTCTGGTTGTCCGGCAGGCCCAGGTGCTGCACCGCGTACTGGCGGATCTGGCGCGCCGCGGCGAGCCGGTCGCGCAGCTTCGGCGTGGTGGCGGGGTCGGCCAGCCAGTCGTCGACCGGGCGCGAGTCGGCAATCAACGCCAGCTGTCCTTGCGCGGCCTGGGTGTAGTACTGCAGACTGCTGCAGCTGGCGAGCAGGACGGCGCCGAGGACGGCGCCGAGCACGTTGCGGGCGATGCGGGACGTGCTTGATGTACGGGATGGACGGGAACTACCGGACATCGACAAAAAATCAAATCGTTTCATGGCGTTCTTTTGCGGGCGCGGTTTTTTCAACCTGCACCAGGGTGTCGTAAAAAGTCGGCGCGCGGCCCATGTCGGTGAGGCGCTGGCTGGTCACTTCGTTGGCGTTCTTGCCGTCGCTGGCGAGCTTCTTCCACCACACCGACAGACCGACCACCAGGCCAACCCTGGCCTTGTCGGTGACGCGCGCCCGCGCCACGAACGCACCGCGGTCGTTGAAGATGCGCACCATGTCGCCATCGTGGATGCCGCGCTGCGCGCTGTCGGCAGGGTGGATGTCGAGGTAGGACTGGTCTTCGATGCTTCGCAAACTCTTGAGGTTGACGAAGGTCGAATTGAGAAAATTGCGGGCCGGCGGCGAAATCATCGCCAGCGGGTACTTGCGCGCCAGGTCCGGATTATCGAACGCCGATTCGTACGGCGCGGTGTAGGTCGGCAGCGGGTCGAAGCCGTCACGCAGCATCGCCGCCGAGTAGAATTCGCACTTGCCCGACGGCGTCAGAAAGGCGCCGTCGGCGAACGGCGCAGCCGGCAGGTTCAGTTTTTGCCAGCCGCGTGCTTTTAGCGACTCCCAGTCGAAATGCATGGCGCGCGCGTCGCGGGGGTCGAACGCCTGCGCCGCCAGGTCGTCGTCGCTGTGGCGAAAGCACGCATCGTCAAAGCCCATGCGCGCGGCCAGCAGGCGGAAGATCTCGGTATTCGGTTTCGCTTCGCCGAGCGGCGCAATGGCCGCGTTATTGGCCATCATGTACAGGTGACCGTAGGCGAGGTGGGCGTCGACGTGTTCGAGCTGGGTGGTGGCCGGCAGCAGGATGTCGGCATAATCGGCGCTGTCGGTCTGGAACTGTTCGAGCACCACGGTAAACAAATCGTCGCGCAAGAACCCCTGCATCACCTTGCTTGAATCGGGCGCGATCGCCAGCGGGTTGGCGTTGTAGACGATGACCGCTTCGATCTTCGGGCCGAACGACGCCGAGCTCGCGCGCAGCAGGTCGTCGCCGATGGTGCTCATGTTGATGGTGCGCGCCGGCTGCGTGAGCAGGTCGGGCCGCTGCAGCGCGGACCGGTTGACCGGGAACGAGCCGGAGCTGGAGAGCTGGACGCCGCCAGCGGCATGGCGCCACGCCCCCACCAGCGCCGGCAGGCAGGCGATGGTGCGCACCGACATGCCGCCGCCGCGCACGCGCTGGACGCCGTAGTTCAGGCGGATCGCCACCGGCTCGCCGCGCCGCGCGGCCTGGCCGTAGTCGCGCGCCAGATTGACCACTTCCGCGGCGCTGATGCCGCACGTGGCGGCGGCGCGCTGCGGCGTCCATTCGGCGGCGCGGGCGCGCAGTTGGTCGAAGCCGACCGTGTGGCGGGCGATGTAGTCGTCGTCGAGCAGGTTCTCGCCGATCAGCACGTGCATCATGCCGAGCGCCAGCGCGCTATCGGTGCCCGGCAGCAGGGCGATGTGCTGGTGGCATTTTTCGGCCGTCAGCGAGCGGTACGGATCGATCGCGATCACTTTCGCGCCGCGCCGCTTGGCTTCCTGCACGCGGGTCCAGAAGTGCAGGTTCGAGGCGATCGGATTGCCGCCCCAGATGAGGATCAGCCTGGCGTCCTGGAACTGTTCGAGGTCGGTGCCGACCGAGGCGCCGATGGTGTACTTGTAGCCGGTGGCGCCGGCCATGGCGCAGATGGTGCGGTCCAGCAGCGAGGCGCCGAGGCGGTGAAAAAAACGCGCCGACATCGATTCGCCCTGCACCAGCCCCATCGTGCCGCAATAGCTGTACGGCAGGATCGCTTGCGGCGCGCGCGCGGCGATGGCGCCGAGGCGCTCGGCGATCTCGCCGATGGCCGCGTCCCAGCTGATGCGCTCGAACTTGCCCTCGCCCTTGTTGCCGACGCGGCGCATCGGATGCAGCAGGCGGTCCGGGTGATAGGTGCGTTCGCCGTAGCGCGCGACCTTGGTGCACAGCACACCGGCCGTAATCGGATGGTCCGGGTCGCCCTTGACTTCGGTGGCGACGCCGTCCTCCACGGTGATCAACATGGCGCACGTGTCGGGGCAGTCGTGCGGGCAGGTTGCGCGCACTTGTTTGGTCGTCATGAAGTGGCCAAAGCGAAAAAATAAACCCCTACTTTATACGATTTCCAGCCAAGAAGAGTGCCCATCGTTACCGGCTCGCACACCAATGACGAGTAGGGCTACAATAGTTAAATATTTGCCTTGGCAACCATGCACGCTGGAGAATCAGATGAACCTCGTCGCACCCATTTTGGCATTCCAGCCGGCGCTGCAGCAGATCCGGCGCGACCTGCACGCCCATCCCGAACTGTGTTACGAAGAACAACGCACCGCCGACGTCGTTTGCGCCCGCCTGACCGAATGGGGCATCCCTGTGGTGCGCGGGCTTGGCGTGACGGGCGTGGTCGGCATCGTCAAGCACGGCACGTCGAGCCGGGCGATCGGCCTGCGCGCCGACATGGACGCGCTGCCGATGGCCGAAGCAAACACCTTCGCCCACGCGTCGCGCCACGCCGGAAAAATGCACGCCTGCGGCCATGACGGCCATACCGCGATGCTGCTTGGCGCCGCCCATCATCTGGCGACCAACCGCAACTTCGACGGCACCGTCTACCTGGTGTTCCAGCCGGCCGAAGAAGGCGGCGCCGGCGCGCGCCGGATGATCGACGACGGCTTGTTCGAACAGTTCCCGATGGATGCCATCTACGGCATGCACAACTGGCCCGGCATGCAAGCGGGCACCTTCGGCGTGGTGGCCGGTCCCATGATGGCGTCCAGCAACGAGTTCCGCGTCATCGTCAAGGGCAAGGGCGCCCACGCGGCGCAACCGCACCGGGGCGTCGATCCGGTCATGGTGGCGGTGCAGATCGCGCAGGCCTGGCAAACCATTATTTCGCGCGAAAAAAATCCGCTCGACACTGCCGTGCTGTCGATCACGCAGATTCACGCCGGCAGCGCCACCAACGTGATACCGGACGAAGCGATCATGATCGGCACCGTGCGCACGTTTTCCACCGGGGTGCTCGACCTGATCGAGGCCCGCATGGAAGAGATTGCGGTGCACACGGCGGCCGGTTTCCGGGCCAGCGTCGAGTTCGGTTTCAAGCGCAATTACCCGCCCCTGGTGAACCATCCCGCGCAGACCGCGGTTGCGGTCGAGGCGATGCGGGCGGTGGCCGGGCCTGACAAGGTCGACACTGACGTCGAGCCGACCATGGGGGCCGAGGATTTTGCCTTCATGCTGCAGGCCAAGCCGGGCTGCTACGTGTTCATCGGCAATGGCGAAGGCGCGCACCGCGCCGGCGGCCACGGGCTTGGCCCCTGCCAGCTGCACAACGCCAGCTACGATTTTAATGACGACCTGCTGGCGATCGGCGCCAGCTACTGGGTGCGGCTGGCCGAGCTGAGTTTGCCGCAGGCTTGAATGCGCGCAAGGCCGGGGTCAGGGTAACTGGTCCGGGCCGCCGCCCAAGCGCTGGCCCGGATTGCGTTTTTCCAGCGCCAGCAGCGCGGCGCACTGGTCGGCGGCGGGATGGTCATCGGCAATCGAACGGTAGTGCTCCGTCACCAGCGCGCTGATCGGCAGCACGACGCCGGCGTCAAACGCGGCGATCAGCACGTTCTGCATGTCCTTGAGCTGGCTCTTGACTTGCCCGCCCGGCATGAAATTACGCTCAAGCATGCGTTGGCCATGGACTTCGAGGATGCGGCTCTCGGCAAAACCGCCGCGGATCGCCGCGCGCACGGCGGCCGGATCGGCGCCGGCGGCGTGCGCCAGCAGCAGCGCTTCGGCGACGATGTCAAGGGTGCCGCCGACGATCAGCTGGTTGCACAGCTTGGCGACCTGGCCGCTGCCGGCCGGGCCCACCAGGGTCGGCCGCCCCATCGCCCGCAATACCGGCTCGGCCAGCGCGAAATCGCGCGCGCTGGCGCCGGCCATGATCGCCAGCGTGCCGGCCTCGGCGCCAACCACGCCGCCCGACACCGGCGCGTCGATGAAGTCGATGGCGTGCGATCGCAGCGTGGCATGGAAGGCCAGCGCTTCGCCCTTCTGGGTCGAACTCATGTCGATCCACAGCGCGCCGGGCTTGAGCGACGCCAGCGCGGCGTCGATGACCTGCGCCACGACGGCGCCGCTTTCGAGCATCGAGATGACGATGTCGGCGCCGTCGAGCGCGGCGGCAAGTTCGGCATGCGGCTCGGCGCCGACTGCGCGCAGCGCTTCGGCCTTTGCCGGCGCGCGGTTCCAGGCGCGCACGGGGTAGCCGGCTTGTGCGAGCCGGGTTGCCATCGGTTTTCCCATCAGGCCAATGCCAAGAAATGCGAGGGTGGGGGCAGTCATGTTGGCTCCTTGTTGAATGTATTGCATTATCCGATTGTAACGTGGCCGGCGTCGCCGGCGGTGCCCGAAACCGTTACAATAAAGGCTGACGCGATTGCACTCCTGCCTACGAAAGTGTTTATGTCCGCCAACAAGACGATGTGGAAGCCGATGGTATTGACGCCGGTCTGCGCGCTGGCCGTGCTGCTGGCCTTGCAACCGGTTAGCGCGGCCGAACCGCTGGCCGATTCGGCGGCGCTGGAGTTTGGCGCCGGCAACGAGGTCCGGATGCTGCGCGTCAGCGCCCAGAAGCGCTGGGCACGCAGCTGGTTCGAGTCGAATGGCACGCATCTGTCCGGCTACTGGGATGCCAACCTGGCGCAATGGCGCGGCAATGCCTATCAGAACAGGCCCGGCCAGCGCCAGAACATCACGGCAATCAACCTGACGCCCGTGTTTCGTTTCGAGCGCGCCGACAAGAAAGGCTGGTACGGCGAAGCCGGTATTGGTGTGAGCCTGCTTTCGGATCTGTACGACAACGACGACAACCGCTTGTCGACCCACTTCCAGTTTGCCGACCATATCGGCGCCGGCTACGTGTTCAACAACCAGTGGGAACTCGGCGCCAAGATCCAGCATTACTCGAACGGCGGTTACAAGAAGCCCAACAGCGGCGTCAACTGGCTGGTCGTCAAGCTCGCCCGCCCTTTCTGACAACTGGCCGCTTGACGTCGCGGGTAGCGGTTTCGTGCAACGATTTCGGTTCGGCCCGCATCGGTACTTTGCCGGAGCTTTAGTTTTAGCCTTAGCCTTGGCTGCCACACCAGAGGACCGATGACCAGCGCCACCATCAAGACGTACCTGCCGTGGGTTGTGGCCACCGCGCTGTTCATGGAACAGCTCGATGCGACCATCGTCAACACGGCCATTCCAAGCATTGCCGCGAGCCTGCACGTCTCGCCGCTGAGCCTGAAATCGGTCGTCACCATTTACATCCTCAGCCTCGCGGTCGGCATCCCGATCAGCGGCTGGATGGCCGACCGCTTCGGCACCCGGCGCGTGTTCGGCAGTGCGATCGCGCTCTTCACGCTGGCGTCGGTGCTGTGCGGCTTGGCCGTCAACGTCCCCATGTTGACCGCTGCACGCCTGCTGCAAGGCATCGGCGGCGCCATGATGATGCCGGTCGGCCGTCTTGCCATCCTCCGCACTTTTCCCAAGTCTGAGCTGCTCGGCGCGATGAATTTCGTCATCATCCCGGCCCTGATCGGGCCGCTGCTCGGGCCCGCCGTGGGCGGGCTGATCGTCCATTGGGTATCGTGGCGGGCAATTTTTTTCGTCAACGTGCCGGTCGGACTGGGGGCGCTGTACCTGGTATATCGCTACATGCCGGACTACCAGGCAAGTGTGCGCCGGCCGCTCGATGTCATCGGTTTTATCCTGTTCGGCTGCGGCACCGCCCTACTGTCGTGGCTGCTGGAAATTTTCGGCGAGCACACCCTCGATCCGGTCACGGCAGTGCTCATGCTGGGGCTGTCGGTCGCGCTGCTGGCGGCCTACGGCTGGCATGCCAGCGGGATCGAATTTCCGCTGCTGCGGCTGGCGCTGTTCCGCATCCGGACGTTCCGTATTGCGGTGCTGGGCGGCTTCGTTACCCGCCTCGGCGTCGGCGGCCTGCCGTTTTTGCTGCCCTTGCTGTACCAGATCGGGCTGGGCCTGCCGGCGTGGCAGTCGGGCCTGTTGATGATGCCGGCCGCGTTGGCTGCCATGGGCATGAAGCTGATCTCGCAACGCCTGCTTGCGCGCTTCGGCTACCGCCGGGTGCTGATCGTCAACACGATCTGTATTGGCGCAACGATCGGCATGTTCGCGCTGGTCAACACCGGAACGCCGCTGGCGTGGATCGTCCTTTTCGGCCTGCTGCAGGGCCTCTTCAATTCGCTGCAGTTTTCCGGTATGAACTCGCTGGCGTATGCGGATGTCGAGCAGAGCGATTCGAGCATGGCCAGCACGATCTCGAGTTCGTTCCAGCAGTTGTCGATGAGCTTTGGACTGGCGACCGGGTCGCTGGTGACTGCCTGGTTCCTCGGCGACGTCCCGCAAACCGACCGGATGATGGTCACGAGCGCGCTGCACAGTGCGTTCATGACGCTGTCGGTGGTGACGATGCTGTCGTCGCTGGCATTCCGGGGCCTGCGGCGCGCCGATGGCGAGAGCATCAGCAAGGGCCGCGACGTGGCGCCCAAACCGCTGCCCGCCAACACATGATCGTCATGCGCTGTTACAGGTGAACCGCAGGGATCAGAAGCTCGTGAGGGCCTTGCCGAATTTGATCAGCCACAGCCGGCTCGGACGCGCGCGATCGTCGCCGCGCGCGACCCGGATGGTGTTGGCGGCGTCGCACCCAAGCGCCGTGCTGGCAATAGGCATCGGCATCGGCATCGGCAACCATGTCCCCGGCGGCGTTGAAAATTTTGGTTTTCACGCCAAAGTCGTTGTCGTTGTCAAGTGCCAGGGTAACACCGTCAGTTCGGCGTTGCCGGTACGGCCATCCAGATACGCGCTGCCATCGATCGGATAGGCGTACATTTTGCCCGACGCCCCCGTGACGGGATCGAATTCGGTCCAACGCGTGAAGCGGGCGAAACGTTCGATTGCCTCGCTCTTGCCGGTGACTGCATAGGGGGCATTGCCATCGCTGTCGAGCTTGACGATGAATGGACCGTACTCATCCGATATCCACAAGACATTGCGCTTCCTGTCGAACACGATGGCTTCGGTATCCATGCCGCCGGCGTTGAAGTTGGCCTTGGTGGCGGTATCGTATTTCATCGCCTCCATGACCGCTATCTCGGCCGAGTTGCCAACGGCCCCCACCGGCACCGGCAAGCCGGAAGCGTTGACCGTCGCCGTTCGGGCCGCGATCGATGAGACCATAAAATTCCAGTTCGCCGTTGGCGTTCGTGCCCTTGAAGGCGAGCGACGAGCCATAGGCGGGCAAAAAGCCGAGCGAAAACTCCTCTTTCACTTTCGCAATACTGCCTTCGTACGGAATGTAGGCGCTGGCGGCCGCTTGCATCTGGTAACGCGTCACGGTAACGGCGACCGCGCCAAATGGCGTCGTTTGCGTCATCGCTTCGTTGACCGGCGCGCCCAGACGGGATGCCAGTGTGTCTTCGAAGTGTTCGCGTACCAGTGCGCGGCGGTCGTCGTCGATGCGGCGCGCCGCGCACTATGAACCGGCCACGGCCAGGGTTGCGCTCATGGCGGTGTTGAAGACGCTTGCAGAGGCCGCGAAATCGATGCTTTTCCCGCTCAGTCCAGCCTTGACGTCGGCGTTCAGTTTGATGCCGTTCGCCGGGTCGCTGTCGTCATCGAGCAATTGAAGTGCCAGCAAGCGATTGAGCACTTTCGGGTCTTTTGGGTCGGTCACGCCGGCCAGTTGCAAAGGGGTAATGGTAGCAGCGCATGCCGCGCTGCCGAGCGCGATGCCGCGCTGCCGAGCGCGATGCCGCCGATGCGGAAGCTGACCGTATCGCCTTCAAAACAGCTGAACTCGTCTTTTGTCCCGGTACTGACGCGCGCGGCGCTGCCGGCGACATACTCCGGTCCCTCCACGGCGCCGTCGAGAACACGCCATTGACCACTGGCTTGGGTGCGTCATGGGAACTGCCGCAGGCGGCCAGGGCGGCAGCGATCGTCAATAAAAAGGTGTGGATACCAATTTCATGCTTGCCTCTTGGTCAAATATTTTTGATATCGAAAAAAAAGATCATAAGCGGGCAAAATGACGGCGACATGACATGGGCCGGAAGGACGCGCGGCGGGTCGAACGATCCTGCGACGTCGCAGAAATTTTCGTCCATGCGAAAACTAATCTCCCCCATGCTCGGTCAAAACTATGTGCTTCTGTTTGCATGGCTCGGAACGCCTGACCTCGACATCGCTGAAGCGCAGGGTGGCAACGCAGCGACGCGATCGATTATTCCCTGGAGGGCGCAATGGAGCTAGCCTGAATTTTGCATAAAAAAGGGCAAGAATGCCGTAAGTGATTGATAAAATGTGAGTTATCGAGAAACACAGTCATCAACAAAAACGCCACCTTGCCCGACATGAATTCTACTCCAGAACAG
>Ga0326734_1000124_pt1 | contig 23030 bp, 18 predicted proteins | sample 15_GP2_1315_FD_207944 | JGI IMG/M metagenome (GOLD analysis project Ga0326734, IMG submission 207944) | Glacier ice microbial communities from Ngari, Tibet, China - 15_GP2_131.5 | ecosystem: Environmental > Aquatic > Freshwater > Ice > Glacier | place: China: Ngari, Tibet | collected 2018-07-18 | reverse complement strand
TCGAAGACAGTAACTGGATTCTCAAAAACTTAGGCTAAGTGTGATGTCAAAGAAAAACGTGGCAAAAAACGTCGTCGTCATCGGTACCCAATGGGGCGATGAAGGCAAGGGAAAAATCGTCGACTGGCTGACCGATCACGCAAAAGGCGTGGTCCGTTTCCAGGGGGGCCACAACGCCGGCCATACCCTGGTGATCAAGGGCCAGAAGACCGCGCTGCAGCTGATCCCGTCGGGCATCATGCGCGAAGGCGTGGCCTGCTACATCGGCAATGGCGTGGTGGTGTCGGTACCGGACATCATGCGCGAAATCGACAAGCTGCAGGCGATCGGCGTGGAAGTTGCTTCGCGCCTGAAGATCTCCGAAGCCTGCCCGGCGATTTTGCCGTACCACGTCGCCATCGACGTCGCGCGCGAAGCGGCGCGCGGCAATAACAAGATCGGCACCACCTGCAAAGGTATCGGCCCGGCCTACGAAGACAAGGTGGCGCGCCGCGCGATCCGCATCGCCGACATGCTCAACGAAGCGCGCTTCGGCGAGAAGCTGCGCGAGAACCTTGACTACCACAACTTCGTGCTGACGCACTACCTGAAGGTCGAAGCGGTCGACTACCAGAAGACGTTCGACGACGCGATGGCCCTGGTGCCACGGCTGCGCCCGATGGTCGGCGACGTGCCGTCCGCGCTGCACGCCACCTTCAAGGCCGGCGGCAACCTGCTGTTCGAAGGCGCCCAGGGTTCGCTGCTCGACATCGACCATGGCACCTACCCGTTCGTGACGTCGTCGAACTGCGTGGCCGGCAACGCCTCGGCCGGCTCCGGCGTTGGCCCCGGCATGCTGCATTACATCCTCGGCATCACCAAGGCCTACACGACGCGGGTCGGCTCCGGCCCGTTCCCGTCCGAGCTGCCAACCGACGTCGGCGTCGGCGAGCACCTGTCGCGCGTCGGCCATGAATTCGGCACCGTCACCGGCCGTGCGCGCCGCTGCGGCTGGTTCGACGCCGCGTTGCTGCGCCGCTCGGTGCAGATCAACGGCGTCACCGGCATGTGCCTGACCAAGCTCGACGTGCTCGACGGCGTCGAAACGCTCAGGCTGTGCACCGGTTACACCATCGACGGCCGCGCGGTCGACATCTTCCCGGTCGGCGCCGAAGAAGCCGCCAATTGTGTGCCGGTCTACGAAGAGATGGCAGGCTGGACCGAGCAGACCGTCGGCGCCAAGTCGCTGGCCGAACTGCCGGCCGCCGCGCGCGCCTACATCAAGCGCATCGAAGAACTGGTCGGCGTACCGATCGACATGGTGTCGACCGGTCCCGACCGCGTCGAGACGATCGTCCTGCGCCACCCGTTCGAATGAGGCGAATGATGGATAAAGCAATCGATCGCGCGTAGATAAAGGAGCTGGCATGGCAACCCCGACATCGACCGACAAGGACCTCTGGGTTTCCTGGGACGAGTATCACCGCCTGATCGAGCGCCTGGCGTTGAAGGTCTACGAATCGGGCTGGAAGTTCGACCAGGTGCTGTGCCTGGCGCGCGGCGGCGTGCGCCCGGGCGACGTCTTCTCGCGCATCTTCGACGTGCCGCTGGCGATCCTGTCGACCAGCTCGTACCGCGAAGAGGCCGGCACCGTGCGCGGCGACCTGGACATCGCCAAGTACATGACGATGACCAGGGGCCCGCTGGCTGGCAAGATCTTGCTGGTCGACGACCTGGCCGATTCCGGCGTCACACTCGACAAGGTCACCCGCCACCTGAGCGACAATTTTGCCGGCGTCACCGAAGTGAAGTCGGCGGTCATCTGGGTCAAGGGCGCCTCGTCGATCAGGCCCGACTACTTCCTCGAAGAGCTGCCGCACAACCCGTGGATCCATCAGCCGTTCGAAGACTACGACGGCTTGCGCCCGCACCAGCTGGCGGCGTGGATCAAAAAAGGCGGCGGCGCGGCGTAACCGCCAAGCGCCAACCAAGGCCAGGGCTCAACCCCCTGGCTTTTTTTACATTTTTATTTTTATTTCAAAGGTCCGCCTGATTGACCTGGGCGATGCCGGCGCTCTGTTCCCGCGATGCGGCGGCGATTTCATTCATGACAACCGTGAGCTATTATCGACGAAATGATTTCGTGCATGGTTTTGCACCGTTTTACGGGCACAAGTCGTGTGACGAGGCCGTTTCAGCAGAGGGATGAGGCGAACTGATAATTTTACGGTGCAACACTTGAATTGTTTTTTCAAGCGATTCAGGCGGCCAAATCCGGCCTGCTGAATCACGCCACAGCACCCAGTCGGGCCGCTGCCCGTGCGTAGCCTGTTTAACGGATGTGCGTTTCCGCGCTAGACTGATGTCTTCTTCATCCTATGGAAACGCGTCATGAAAAAAATCGCGCTGATCGTCGGTTCGAGCGGCATTGCCGGCAGTAACCTTACTGCGCACCTGCTGGCCAACGGCTGGGAAGTCCACGGCCTCGCACGCGGTGCGCAAGACAATGCCGGCGACCTTCGCCCGGTTGCGGCCGACCTGCTCGATCCTGTCAGCTTGCAAGTGGCCCTGGCCCACGTTGCACCGACCAACGTGTTCATCACCGCGTGGCTGCGCCAGCAAACCGAGGCTGACAACATTCGCGTCAACAGTGCGATGGTGCGCAATGTACTCGCTGCGCTGGCGCCAAAAAAAACCGTGCGCCATGTTGCGCTGGTCACCGGACTGAAGCACTACCTTGGCCCGTTTGAAGCGTATGCCAGCACCGGGACGTTGCCAGAAACGCCATTGCGCGAAGAGCAGCCGCGGCTGCCGATCGAAAATTTCTATTACGCACAGGAGGACGAACTGTTCGTTGCGGCCGCGCGCGACGGTTTCAGCTGGACCGTCCACCGCCCGCACACGCTGATCGGCAAGGCAGTTGGCAATGCCATGAACATGGGCACCACGCTGGCCGTGTACGCCTCGATCTGCAAGCAAACGGCGCGCCCGTTCCAATGGCCCGGCTCGCAGGCGCAGTGGCAGGGCTTGTCGGACGTGACCGACGCGCGCCAGCTGGCAAAGCAGCTGGCATGGGCGGCCGACACGGACGCCGCGCACGACACCGCCTTCAATATCGTCAACGGCGACGTATTTCGTTGGCAATGGTTGTGGGGCAGGCTGGCGCACTGGTTCGGCGTCGAAGCGGCCGGCTTCGACGGCACGATACGTCCGCTCGAGCTCGAGATGGCGGAGCATGCCCCGCTGTGGCGCGAGATGGCGCAGCGTCACGGCCTGGCCGAGCCGGATCTGGGCCGGCTGTCGTCGGCCTGGCATACCGATCTCGACCTCGGCCGGCCAATCGAAGTCATGACCGACATGGCGCGCAGCCGCACGCTCGGATTTACCGGCTACCAGTCGACCGAGGAGTCGTTTTACGACTTGTTTGCGCAGTTGCGGGCCGATCGGCTGATTCCGTAAAGCCGGCGCATCATCCGCTGTTTGCGTGGGCCAAAAAAACCGCGCCGCGGTCGAGAGACCAGGGCGCGGCGCTTGGCAAGGCCAGGCTTACTTCGCCGCCGGCTTCAGGTAACCATCGAGCCAGTCGATCACGGTGTGGTGCCACAGCACCGAGTTGGCCGGTTTCAGCACCCAGTGGTTCTCATCCGGAAACACCAGCAGCTTGCTGTCGACGCCCTGGCGCTGCAGCGCGGTGAAGGCGCCGATGCCCTGGCTGAGGGGAATGCGGAAATCCTTTTCGCCGTGGATCACCAGCATTGGCGTTTTCCACCTGGCGACGTGATTGACGGGATTGAATTTCTCGTGGTTTTTCGGCACAGTAAAATAGGCGCCGCCGTTTTCCCATTCGTTGAACCAGAGTTCTTCGGTCGAGTAGTACATCGAACGGTTGTCAAACACGCCATCGTGGTTGACGAGGCACTTGAAGCGGCTAGACCAGTTACCCTGTATCCAGTTCATCATGTAGCCGCCGTACGAGGCGCCCAGCGCGCAGGCGTTGCCGGTGTCGAGCCACGGATACTTCGCGCCCGCCGCGGCCAGGCCTTTTTTCAGGTCTTCCAGCGGCGCGCCGCCCCAGTCGCCGCTGACGGCGTCGGTGAACTTCTGGCCGTAGCCGGTCGAGCCGTGGAAGTCGATGAACACGGTGGCGTAGCCGGCGCCGGCATACACCTGCGGATTCCAGCGGTAGCTCCAGCTGTTGCCAAAGCTGCCTTGCGGCCCGCCGTGGACCAGGAAGGCGACCGGATACTTCGCGCCCGCCACCGCATTCCACGGTTTCATCACGTGGCCGTACACGGTGTCGCCCTTGGCGCCCTTGAACGAGAACTGCTCGTACTGGCCGAAGCGCACATCGGAGAGCGCCTGCTCGTTCAGGTGAGTGAGTTGGGTAAGCGCCGAATCGGCGACGCTGCTGCTTCTCTTGAACAGTTGCGCGCCCGACGTCAGGCTGGCCTGGCTGATCACGACCGTGTCGCGCGCGATGTCAAACGTGCCGACATACCCCTTGTCGGTCAGCGGCGTGACCTTGCCGCTGCCAATGTCGATCGAGAACAGGCGATGCTGGCCGACGTCGTCGGCATTCGCCAGCAGCGACTTGCCGTCAGGCGCCCAGCGGAAGTCGGCAACCGAGCGGTCCCAGTCCGGCGCCAGGGTGCGCTTTTTGCCGCTGGCGACGTCAATCAGCACAAAATGAAAGCGGTCGGCCTCGAAGCCGGGGCGCTTCATCGCCAGGTAGGCCAGGGTGCGCCCGTCCGGCGAGTAGATCGGCTTGGCATCCCACGCCGGGTTGTCCGCCGTCAGGTTGCGCGGCGCTGCGGCGCCGTTCGATGGCACCGAGTAGACGTCGAAGTTGGTCGACCAGGCTTCGGTCTTGCCGGCGACGCGGGCCGAGAACACGACGGTCTTGCCGTCGGGGCTGAAATGGTATTCATCGGCGTCGCCGAACGGTTTCGAAGGCACGTCGGCGTCGAGCGTGCCGGACAGGCTGACGGGTGCGGCGCCGACACGGCCGCTGCTGTCGATCAGCGCCGAGTACAGCACGTTGCTGCGCTGATCCGACCAGCTGTCCCAATGGCGCACGAACAGGCGTTCATAGACCCGGCCGGTGGATTTTTCCTTCGTCTTGGCGGCCAGCCGCGTGGCGCTGCAAGCCAGGTCGGCGCAATCGCGGTACACCGCCATGCCGAGCGCGAGGCGGTCGCCCTGCGGCGACAGGCGGAAGTTGTCGACGTCGAGGGGCAGGTCGGTGACCTTGACGGGAGGGGCCGGGACAGGTTCGCTGGCAGCCAGCCGCCACACTTGCGATTTGTGGAGGTAGTAGATGGCGTCGCCGGCCGGCGACCAGGCCGGGTCGGTGCTGCTGGCGTCACCTTCGGTCAATCGGCGCGGCGCCGCGTTCGGGGTGCGCACATCGAGCAGCCACAGTTCGGTATGGCCGCGGTTCTGGTCCATGTCGGTCGCGCGGACCGTGTAGACCACGCGGGTGGCATCGGGCGAGAGCACCGGGCTGCCGACACGCTCCATGTTGACCATGTCTTCGACGGTAAATCCGCGCGGCGCAGCCAGCGCTGCGCCCGCCGCTGCCGCCAACAGCGCGGCTCCCAAAATTAGCACACGCAGTTTCATGCGGTGTCTCCGACGATTGTGAAATTTGCGGAAGTACGCCGCACCAGGTCAGCGATAAAACGCTTCAACCTTGCCTTTGATTTTGATCAGCATCGGCTGGCCCTTGCGGTCGAGCGTCTTGCCTGCGGGAACGCGGATCCAGCCTTCGCTGATGCAATATTCTTCGACGTCAGTGCGCTCCTTGTCGTTGAACTTGATGCCCACTTCGTGCTCGAAAGCGGCGGCAATGTGGAAAGGGCTGCGCGGGTCGATCGACAGGCGGTCAGGCAAGGAGGGGAGGAGTGTGGTATTGGTCATGGGCAAATTATCGCCCACAAACCGGATCAGTACAACTGCCCGTCACGTGGTGTCGGGGCGCAGTCGGCGCAACTGGGCCGCCTGGTAGGCGCCGAAAACGTCGTTGAACAGGCACCGGATCAGCGGATCGTCGACAACATCGGCCACTGCGATGTCGTCTTCGATGGCCGGCTCGAACACCGCGTCGTTGATGCGCATGTACATCGATGTCAGCGATTCGCCCAGTTCCAGCGCGGCATACAACTTTGAAACCGGAATTTCGGTGCTCCAGGCCAGTGGACCTTCGCCGTTGGACATCAGCGCAATCTGGTCGCCTTGCACTCGATAAGTAAAATGCGTCGCCGCGCCCGCGTGGTCGTAGACCGACAAGCGCCACACGCGCGATCTTTCGAAATAACTGTCTTCCGGCAGTTCCATTTCCCGGTATTTCTCAAGCAAGCCGGAACGGCAGTAGTCGGTTGCCCGATCGGCCTGGAGCGCGGTGAGCGGCGGGAAACGGCGCGCGATGTCGGCCGTATGCGGCGGCGTTGCATCCGCGCGGTAGTCGTAATCGACATCCTGTTCGCCGACCGGCATCACCCAGGCCAGCGGCGCGGCGTGGCATAGCGATTGTTGGTCCAGTAACACCGACACCGAGGGGTTGAGCCTGGCGACGCGCGTGGTCGGCAGCGCCGCTTCCACTTCTTGTTGAAACTGCCGATAGGTGATCGGAAAAAATGCGTGGTTATACCAGGACCACGACTCTTGCAAAAACTGGCAGGAACTCGGCACCACGTATCGTGGGTTCAGGACCTGCAACTGCTCGATCCATTCGGCCGGCAGTTCGGATGGCGCCAGGGCGGCCCGCGACGGCGCCAGCACCTCGATTTCGCGCATCGTCTGGAATGGCCACAGCACCATGTCCCAGGGCGCGTGCCGCGCCAGTTCGGCGAGCGATTCCGGGTCGATCCAGGCGTCGACGACATTCAACACGTTCAGGCCGTGCGCCTGAATGTGAAACATCGAATCGACGTCGGCGTCGAGGGCGCGGCGCGGGATGACGACAAACGGGCCGACCTGGATCGGCGTGTCGATCTGCAAACGGTGGACGTTGACGAAGCCGAGCGCGCGCACCATCGCAAACAGTTCCTCGAACAGGCAGTAGAGATGGATCGGCGTGTTCCGGTCAAGGAGATCGAGGCTTTCGAGCGAGCAGTGGTCGTCGTGAAAATGCGAAATGAACACCGCCGCAAATTTTATTTCCCGGATCTGCTCGTGATCGAAGCTGGCCGCCGGGAAAGCGTGGCAATTGCGGCTGAAAGGGTTTTCGAATATCGGGTCGAAGGCGATCTGCGTATCGTCGCATTCGAAGACATAACCGGCGTGCAGGATCCTGGAGATTTTCAGCGGCATAGGTTCAATAGTTGGTGGGGGACGCCGCCTGGCGTCCCCATCGAGCCTCAAATTATCTCACTGCGCTCACGCAGCAGGATTATTTTCCCAGCATCGACACCACATTGTCCGTCCCCGGCGCGCCGAATGCCTGCTGTTTCAGCACATGCAACTGGTCGCGCACTTGCGCCGCTTTTTCGAACTCCAGATTCTTGGCATGGTCGACCATCAGTTTCTCGAGCCGCTTGATCTCCTTGCTCATCTGCTTCTCGCTCATCGACTCGTACTTGGCCGTTTCCTCGGCCGCTTCGAGCGTCTCGCGCGCCTGCTGCGGACTGTACACGCCGTCGATCATGTCGCGGATGGTTTTCTTGATGCCGACCGGCGTGATGCCGTTCTCCAGGTTGAAGGCGATCTGCTTGTTGCGGCGGCGCTCGGTTTCGTCGATCGCCTTGCGCATCGAATCGGTGACGCGGTCGCCGTACAGGATCGCCACGCCGTTCAAATTGCGCGCAGCGCGCCCGATGGTCTGGATCAGGCTGCGCTCGGAGCGCAAAAAGCCTTCCTTGTCGGCGTCGAGAATGGCCACCAGCGACACCTCGGGCAAATCGAGGCCCTCGCGCAGCAGGTTGATTCCGACCAGCACGTCGAAGGTGCCAAGGCGCAGGTCGCGCAAAATTTCGACCCGCTCGACCGTCTCGATATCGCTGTGCAGGTAGCGCACCTTGATGCCATGGTCGCTCAGGTACTCGGTAAGCTGCTCGGACATGCGCTTGGTCAGTGTCGTCACCAGGACCCGCTCGTCCTTTTTGACGCGCTCGACGATCTCGGACATCAGGTCGTCAACCTGGCTCATGGCCGGCCGGACGATGATCTGCGGATCGACCAGGCCGGTCGGGCGCACGACCTGCTCGACGACGTTGTCGGCATGGGTATTCTCGTACTCGGCCGGGGTGGCGGAGACGAACACGGTCTGGCGCAGCTTGCCTTCGAACTCGCTGAATTTGAGCGGCCGGTTGTCGAGCGCCGACGGCAGTCGGAAACCGTAGTCGACCAGGTTGGTCTTGCGCGCGCGGTCGCCGTTGTACATCGCGTTGAGCTGGCCGACCAGCACGTGCGACTCGTCGAGGAACATCAGCGCGTCCTGCGGCAGGTAATCGACCAGGGTCGGCGGCGGCTCGCCCGGCATCGCGCCCGACAGGTGGCGCGAGTAGTTCTCGATGCCCTTGGTAAAACCGATTTCGGCCATCATCTCGAGGTCGAACCGGGTGCGCTGCTCGAGCCGCTGTTCTTCGATCAGCTTGTTCTCCTTGCGGAAGTACTCGAGCCGGTCGCGCAGTTCGAGCTTGATGGTTTCGATCGCCCGCAGCACCGTGCTGCGCGGGGTGACGTAATGCGAACCCGGATAGACGGTAAAGCGCGGAATCTTCTGGCGCACGCGCCCGGTGAGCGGATCGAACAGCTGCAGCGACTCGATTTCGTCGTCGAACATTTCGAGCCGGATTGCCAGTTCGGCATGCTCGGCGGGGAAAATGTCGATGGTGTCGCCGCGCACGCGGAACGTGCCGCGGCCAAAGTCGACCTCGTTGCGGGTGTACTGCATCTGGATCAGGCGCGCGATGACGTCGCGCTGCGCGAGCTTGTCCTTGGCGCGCAGCGTCAGAATCATCTGGTGATATTCTTTTGGATTGCCGATACCGTAAATCGCCGACACGGTGGCGACGATGATGACGTCGCGCCGCTCCATCAGCGACTTGGTGCACGACAGGCGCATCTGCTCGATGTGCTCGTTGATGGACGAATCTTTTTCGATGAACAGGTCGCGCTGCGGCACATACGCTTCGGGCTGGTAGTAATCGTAATAACTGACGAAATACTCGACCGCGTTTTGCGGGAAAAATTCGCGGAACTCGGAATACAGCTGGGCCGCCAGCGTCTTGTTCGGCGCGAATACGATGGCCGGCCGGCCGGCGCGTGCAATCACGTTCGCCATGGTATAGGTCTTGCCGGAGCCGGTAACGCCGAGCAGGGTCTGGAACGACAGGCCGTCGTCGATGCCCTCGATCAGGCCGTCGATCGCGCTCGGCTGGTCGCCGGCGGGGGCGAACGGCTGGTGCAGCTTGAAAGGTGAACCGGGAAAGCTGACCACTGTCGGCTCAGCGTCATTTGAGACTAATTCTGCCATAAAATCAGACCTTTGTTAGAATGGGAGTCCGCTTGCGACCCTTGACGCTCATGGGGCGCTGTCTATACAACCCTGCTGCGAACCAGCCGATACTCAAGTTTATACCCACGATGACTTCTACAGCCTCCGCCAGCATCTTCAGCGCCATCGCCATGGCCCCGCGCGACCCGATCCTGGGTATCACCGAGGCGTTCAACGCCGACGCCAATCCGGCGAAAATCAATCTGGGAGTTGGCGTCTATTATGACGACAACGGCAAGGTTCCGCTGCTCGCCTGCGTGCGCAGGGCCGAGGCGCTGATGATTGAACAACAGACTCCGCGCACTTATCTGCCGATCGAAGGACTGGCCGCGTACGACAAGGCGGTGCAGGAACTCGTATTTGGGGCCGACAGCCCGATTATTCAAGACAAACGCGCCATCACCGTGCAAGCGGTCGGCGGCACCGGCGCCTTGAAAATCGGCGCCGATTTCCTCAAGCGTTTTGCGCCCGAAGGCGCGCAGGTGTTCATCAGCGACCCGAGCTGGGAAAACCACCGCGCCCTGTTCGAAAGCGCCGGCTTCGTGGTCAATAACTACGCCTATTACGACGCTGCAACCCACGGCGTCGACTTCGACGGCATGCTGGCCTCGCTCAAGGCCATGGCGCCCGGCTCGATCGTGGTGCTGCACGCCTGCTGCCACAATCCGACCGGCGCCGACATCACCGACGCGCAGTGGGGCGACGTCATCGCCGCGGTCGCCGCCGGCGGCCTGATTCCATTCCTCGACATGGCGTACCAGGGCTTTGGCGCCGGCATCAGTGAAGACGGCGGCGTGGTGCGCCGTTTTGCCGCCGCCGGTATCGCGCTGCTGGTGTCGAACTCGTTCTCGAAGTCGTTTTCGCTGTACGGCGAACGCGTCGGCGCGCTCAGCGTGGTCGGCGCCAGCGCCGACGAGGCGGCGCGCATCCTGTCGCAAATCAAGCGCGTGGTGCGCACCAACTATTCGAACCCGCCCATGCACGGCGGCAAGGTCGTCGCGACCGTGCTCGGCACGCCCGAGCTGCGCCAGTTGTGGGAAGACGAGCTGGCCGGCATGCGCGTGCGGATCAAGGAAATGCGCGGCGAGTTCGTCCGCAAGCTCAAGGAAAAGGCCCCTGGCCGCGACTTCGAATTCGTGCGCCAGCAGGTCGGCATGTTTTCGTACTCGGGCCTGACAAAAGACCAGGTCGAGCAGCTGCGCGCCGAGTCGATCTACGCGGTCGATACCGGACGCATCTGCGTAGCCGCCCTGAACTCGAAAAATATCGATCTCGTCATTGACGCAATTGCGAAGATCCTTTAAGATACTGCTTCTTCGGATCAGCGAAAAAGTTGATCCGAAAGGCAGCACAACCCTGTTTTGGTAGTGGCGCCCTCGTCGGAAGTTTGACAGGCCAGCTTCAAAAACATATAATGTTGCCTCTTTTCCCTGATAGCTCAGTTGGTAGAGCGACGGACTGTTAATCCGCAGGTCCCTGGTTCGAGTCCAGGTCGGGGAGCCAGAATTAGTTTTAAATCAAATCCTTGCGAGCAATCGCAGGGATTTTTTTTCGTTCGTGCGGCGCACTTTGGCGCACCTGCCAGCCTTTCTCCTACAGCCTTGCACTGCGCCCGCCGATAGCGCGCGTGGGCGCGGGCGCGCATGCTCAATTCCGGTCGACATGACCTTATCGTCAAAGGAATCGCCATGGGTACGCACAATGCAGGACAGGGCAGCAGCGGGTCGGGCAGCCAGTCGGTCGGCGTCGGGCCGGGCAACGACCGCCGGGAGCACTCGCAGCAGGACAGCGGCGGCAGCGGCGGCGCTCAGCTGACGCACAATCTCGACGACGTCGGCAGCGCGGTGCCGTCGATTCCGGTCGATCTGATCGATGAAGCGATGCCGGTGGCGCCGGAAGGCGCCGGCAGCGCAGTCACAGCCGCCACCCGCGGCGCGCAAGATACCCACGCCAGCCAGGCCGGATCGACCGGCACGGGCCTCGGCGCACCGGAAACTGGCGCGAATCAGCAAACGAGCGACTTGCCGCCGCCGCGCAAGTAAGGTCCGCGCAGCCATTGCATAAATCGCAGGCCGGCAGCTATAATGCGCGTTCTCTTCCCTGATAGCTCAGTTGGTAGAGCGACGGACTGTTAATCCGCAGGTCCCTGGTTCGAGTCCAGGTCGGGGAGCCAGAATTGTAGTTGCAGGAAAATCAAAGGCCACATTGCACGATGTGGCCTTTTGCCATTCTGGCGCCGGTTCGTGTGTTGCCGCATTTGCAGCGCGCCGCACGCGCCCCTTCTCGCCGCATGAAAAGCCGCCGTCATCTGCCGGTTGTGCTGTTTGCACGTGAGGCGTGTCAATTCGCCGCGTCAATCCCGCTGGCGCCCGATCCAGCGCGCAAAGGGCGCCGGGTCTTGTCCGTCTTTTAAATAGAACACCTTTCTCGTTACGTCCCAGTGGGCGCCCTGCGTCCTGGCCAGCGCCCAGTCGGCGCCGCTGGCCTTGAATTCGGTGCGGGCAGCGGCGCGGCCCTGATTTGCATTGCGATCCACCGCAGATTCGGCGCGCGCCCTGGTGCCGCTGATGTTCATGCGCTCGATGAAGACGCTGCGCAGCGCGGCTTTTTTCGGACTGATCAGCGTCAGGGCCGAGATGGCGCGCGTGACTGCCACATAAAACAGGTTGTCCTCTTCCTTCGGATCGGCCCTGTCGAAGGGGAATTCGCCCTGTTCCAGATACGGCAGGATGACGTGCCCGAATTGCTTGCCCTTGGCATTGCGCACGCAATCGAGCTGCACGCACTGCCTGTCTTTCCTGACCAAACCGGCCTTGTCGGCGGCGGCGAGCCACTCGGAAAACTGGCGCAGGTTGAGCTGCAATTGTTCTGCCGCGCCGATAAAACCGGCGATCGATTTCGTCACCACACGCGCCGCGTGCGGATGCACATACAGCCGTTTGGCGAGGTCTTCGATTCTGATCAGCGCGCAGATGTGGCGCAGCACGACATCGGCGCGGGTCTCCGGGGCCAGCTTGCGCATGTACGTCACCACGTTCGCCATGCGCTGCTTGACGTCGCCGGCCGCCAGCTGATCGAGATACGACAGCAGCGTCAGCAGATTATTGCGCAGCGCGTGCAGCAGGGGCTCGGCGGCCACGGCCATGACGTTGCGTTCCAGATAGTCAGTCATCGTCGTCACCTGTTGCTCGAGTTCGTTCAAGGCGCGGGCGAGGGTGGGATCGGCCTTGTGCGGCGCCTCTCCATTGACGAACTCGAGCAAACCGGTGAGGTGCTGGCGCAGCTCGCCCAGCACATGGTCGGCCGGCTGGCTGCTCGTGGCGGTCTGCAGCCGATCAATTACTGTCCTGACCTTGTTGGCCACGTCCCTGGCGCCGCGCTGGTCGACCCGGCCGGAAAACAGCCAGTTCAGCGCGACCGGTTCGTCGATCACCGCTTGCCGCAACTGGCCAGCGTCTTCATCGCCCGCAAAGCTGATTTCGGCAAAGGTCGCAACCGCGTCAAACACGGCGCCCCGCTTGCCTTTGTCGGTGGCGGCAAAGTTGTTCAGGGCAATCGCGATCATGCCGCGCAAGAAGAGGATTTCTTCACGCTCGAGATAGCGCGGCATTTCCAGCGTGCGGTAGGGAAGACCGGCGTGCATCAGCGCATTTTCGATCGCGATCGACTGGTGCGGTTCGCGCATCAGGATCGTGCAGCCGTTTAGCGCGTGGCCGGATTGCTGCCATTGCAGCACGCTTTTTACGACCTGATCGGCGCAGCTGATGCGCTCGGCATCATCGTAATGGCGCTGGTGCAGTTCGGTGCGCAACGTCAGCAGCGAATCGACCGGCTTGTTCTTGAATGCCGCCACTGCGTACGCCAGGTGCGGGCCGTGGCGAAAACTGAACGTGAGCGGATATGCCGTCACCAATGCGGGATACTGCGCGCCGAAGCGGCTGCGCATGAACGCTTCGCTGGCGCCAAGCCGGGAGTGGATCACCTGGTCGCTGTCGCCGGCGCCGATAAAATAACTGTATTGCGGATCGATCAGGTGGCGCAGCAGATGGAACGACGCTTCGTTCAGGTCGTGCAGTTCGTCGCACAGGATGAGGCGATAGCGCGGCAGCAGAGGCAGCACGGACGCATCCGCATCGAGCATGCAGGCCAGATCGTAGGTGGCGTCGAACTGCCCGCGAAACAATACGTCGTTGTCGCGGCCCAGGCGGATGCGTTCATATTCCATGATCGCCAGGCAGGTCGAAAATGGCGCGCCGAGCGCGTCGCTGATGTCGTCGTCGGTGCGGCCTTCGACATCGCTTTGCAGGCGCATGGTCGCCTTCAATTCGAGCTGCGCGTGGAAAAACTGGCTGAGCGCCAGCGTCGAGGTGTCGGTTACCAGAAATTCGAGCTTGCCGGTATAGTTGTCGCTGACGTTTTGCAGCGCCGCATCGACGTAGAATTTCAAGTCCTTGATGTGGGCGATCGACGGCACCTTGCGCAGTTCGATCTTTTCCAGCGACTGGATCGAAAATTGTTCGAACGTCGCCACCCGCAGCCGTGCCACCGTCGCATGGGGAATGCCAATGTCCACCAGGCGCCTTTTCAGCACGTCGCGCGCCTCGGGCGTAAACGTCAGCGCCAGGATCTGTTCCGGATCGAGTCCGCGGGCAATGGCTTCGCCGATGCGCAGCGCCAGCGTGGTGGTCTTGGCGGCGCCGGCATTGGCCTCGATGATGACGACTTTGCTTTTCGATCGTTGAATCGCGATCTGTTCGCCGGTCGGATCGATATCCTTGGGAATAAATCGCGGGGCGTCAGGTTTGATCATGAAATTTTCGGAGAGGATGAGTAGCGCAGACGGGTATCTTGCCATTTCTGCCGAGGAGCGATGCGTTTTTCTCTGTGCACGCCGGCGCGGCGTGCGGCGCTTTCAGGCAGCCGCGCAGTGTATTGGCGCCATGCGGCGCCGTCCAGTCTGATTGATAAAAACCGTCATCGATAGTAAAGTGCGCCGCAGTGCTACTTTGCATTTTTACTTTTTTGGATTGACATGAACGAACTCGCGACAAACTTGGCATTTTGGGATGAATGGCAGCAAGCAGCAGTGGCCGCCGGCGTTGCCGTACCGCTGGCGGAACTTGGCTGCGAGGTCTTGCGCGCCCATCGCAAGAATCGCTGGAGCAAGGATTTTCTCGGCGTCGAGGACGACGGTCCCGTCATGCTGGCGATGTGCCTGGACGACCCGGCGCAGGCTGAGATGCTGTTTCTGGAAAACCTGCATCCCTACGATGCGGCGTTGCTGGCTGATGCGCGCAGCCGTCTCGGGATAGCGTAACGCGCACCGGATGACTGTGCCAGGGCCGGTCTTCCGGCTACGGCTCCGCCTTTGCGCGCGCGATTGGTGACAGCGGTGACAGCGGTGACAGCGGTGACAGCGCAGGGAGTCTGAACCACGCGCAGTTGTGGTTTTTTCGTCAGCGCACTTGCCAATTTGCCGCGCGCAGCCGTCGTTGCGCGCGCTCGCCGCACCGTTCCGGCCGATTGTAACTTTCCAGTCATAAATACAGTTCATAATTGAAAGATTTTCCCTATGTGTCGGCCACATCGTGTGCGCTGCGCATGCGTTGCGCCGGCGTACGCAGATGTCGCCGTCAATCGTTCAGCTCACGTTGAGGTACCGATGTACAAAAATAACAACAAGCATAACAAGCCAGGTCTGGCGCTGACTGCCGTCATGCTCATCGGCCCAGTCGTTGAGGCGCATGTCGACGGCCGCGCACCGGTGACCGTCGGTTCCGTCCGGCTGCACGCACAATTCTGACGGGAACGCACGATGTTCGAATTGTTCACGCCGCGCCGCGGCGCGCGCGCGCTACTGGAAGCCGGTCCGAACCGGTGGGACTGGATCTTGCTGCCGCTGGTGCTGGCCGTGCTGGCGGCGGTCGCGTTTGGCGCCATGCAAATGACCCGGCCGTTCACGGTCGGAGAGGCGACGCCGATTTCACTCGATCCGGCGTATCTGCCGTATTACCTGCTGCGCACGATGCTGCGCATGTTTACGGCGCTGGCCTGTTCGCTGATATTCGCCTTCGTTTTCGCCGCCATCGCCTCGAAGTACCGGGCCGCCGAGAAGGTGATGATTCCCCTGCTCGACGTGTTGCAGTCGGTGCCCATCCTTGGCTTTCAGGCGATCGCGATCGCACCGTTCATCGCACTGTTTCCGGGCAATCTGCTGGGCGTCGAATGCGCCGCCATCTTCGCCATTTTTACGTCGCAGGCATGGAACATGGCGTTCAGCCTGTACCAGTCGATGCGCACGGTGCCGCCGGAGCTGAACGAAGCGTCGCGGGTGTTCTGCCAGTCGGGCTGGCAACGCTTCTGGCGGCTGGAACTGCCGTTCGCCATGCCCGGCCTGTTATGGAACATGATGATGTCGATGTCGGGCGGCTGGTTTTTTCTGGTCGCGGCCGAAGCCATTTCGGTGGCCGGGCAAGACATCAAGCTGCCCGGCATCGGCGCCTACATCGCGCTTGCCATCGAGGCCGAGAACGGCCACGCCATCGCCTGGGCCATCTGTGCCATGCTGGCCGGCATCGTGTTATACGACCAGCTGTTTTTCCGTCCGCTGCTGGCCTGGGCCGACAAGTTTCGCTTCGAAGAATCGCAGGGCGACACCGCGCAGGGCTCGTGGCTGCTGGACTGGGGGCGGCGCAGCCGCTGGATACGCGGCTTGACGGACCGTTTCTGGTTGACGCTGAGCGGCGCGCTGGGCTGGTTCAGCCTGCGTCAGGACAGCGCCAGGGCAGCGGCGCCGCCGCACCCGTTCGGCAAGTACGCAACGCGCGCCTGGAACGTGCTGGTGCCCGCCGCTTCCCTGCTGGCCGTCTATCACCTCGTGACGTTCATCCACAGCGATGTCGGCTGGGCCGAGGCGGGCCATGTCGTGGTGCTGGGCCTGATCACCCTTGCCCGAGTCATGCTGCTGATTGCCCTGGCGTCGCTGGTGTGGGTGCCGATTGCGGTCTGGATCGGCTTGCGTCCCCAGTACTCGCAACGCGTGCAGGCGGTGGCGCAATTTCTGGCGGCGTTTCCCGTCAACCTGATGTTTCCGGTCGTGGTCTTCATGCTGGTGACGATGAAGCTCAATCCGAACATCTGGCTCAGCCCCCTGATGGTGTTCGGCACCCAGTGGTACATCCTCTTTAACGTCGTGGCCGGCGCGGCGACGATTCCGAACGAGCTGCGCCTGGCGGCCGACAATCTGGGCTTGAAGGGCTGGCTCAAATGGAAGCGGGTGTATCTGCCGGCAGTGTTCCCGGCCTATGTCACCGGCGCCATCACCGCCAGCGGCGGGTCGTGGAATGCCAGTATCGTTGCCGAATATGTCACCTGGGGCAAAACCACCCTGATTGCAGACGGACTGGGCAGCTACATCAAGCGGATGACCGACGCCGGCGATTTCCATCGCATCGCGCTCGGCATCGGCGTGATGTGCGTTTTCGTCATGTTGTTGAACCGCTTTTTCTGGCGCAAGCTGTATTTGCTGGCCGAAAACCGCAGCCTTTGAGGATGAAAATCATGAGCGAAAATGTGTTGATGGAACTGCATGCCGTTGCCAAGTCCTTTCGCAGCGCCGACGGCGCGCCGCGCCTGATCCTGGACGATGTTAATTTTTCACTGGCCAAAGGCGAAATCGTCGCCCTGCTCGGCAAGTCGGGCTCAGGCAAATCGACCTTGCTGCGCATCATGGCGGGGCTGATTCCGGCGGATGCCGGGAAAGCCAGCTACCGCGGCAAGGATATTCGCGGGCCGGCAAGCGGGGTGGCGATGGTGTTCCAGTCCTTCGCCTTGTTTCCGTGGCTCACCGTTCAGCAAAACGTCGAACTGGGGCTGGAAGCGCAGGGGATGGCGCCGCTCGAACGCGAAAAACGCGCCGACGCCATGCTCGAGATGATGGGTCTGGCAGGCTTTGGCGGCGCCTTGCCGCGCGAGCTGTCGGGCGGAATGCGCCAGCGCGTCGGTATCGCGCGCGCGCTGGTGACGAACCCCGACGTGTTGCTGATGGACGAGGCGTTTTCCGCGCTCGACGTATTGACCGGTGAGACGCTCAGAAACGATATCCTCGAACTGTGGGACAGCAACCGGATTCCGACCCGAGGCATTCTGATCGTTTCCCACAACATCGAAGAAGCGGTCATGATGGCGGACCGGATCATCATTCTTTCGAGCGGGCCCGGACGCATTCGCCACGAAGTCACCATCGCGCTGCCGCGGCCCCGCACCAGCGACTCAGCCGAGGTCCGGGCCCTCATCGATGAAGTCTACGGGCTGATGACCATGCGCCCGGCGCATGAAGCCCGCCCCGGTGCGGCGATTGCCACGCACACCGATTTCCGTTTGCCGGAAACCGATGTCAGCCGCATCGAGGGCCTGCTTGACCTGCTGGCCGACGCGCCATTCAACGGCAGCGCCGATTTGCCGAAGCTGGCCGAAGAGGCAGGATTGTCTGACGAGGAATTGCTGCCGACCTGCGAGGCACTTGCCTTGCTCGGTCTGGCGCACATGGACAAGGGAGATATTTCGCTGTCGCAACTGGGTCTGCGCTATGCCGATGCCGAACAGACCCTCAGGCAGGAAATCTTCGGGCAGCAGCTGTTGACCCATGTGCCGCTGGCGGCGCGCATCCGCCAGCAACTCGAGCAGGAGCCGACCGGAACGTCGCCCGAAGAGCCCTTCATCGAGCTGCTGGAAGAGTTCCTGAAGGCGGACGAAGCCAAGCGGGTGCTGGAAGTGGCGATCGAATGGGGACGCTACGGCGAAGTCTATGAGTACGATTTCCATACTGGCAGACTGAAGCTGCCGGACCAGCAAGAGGAGTAAAAGGAGGGTGGAATCCGCTTTTTATCCTTGAATGAACTTTATGAGGCTGCCCGACGTTTTGCCGGCGCCTCAGGTGTCTTGCGCCGATAATAACGCCGGCAACTGTCGCTCCAACACCCGTCCGACAAACGCGCCATTACTGCCGCCTTGCGCAATCAGCGTTCTTACATCGGCGTTGATTGCAGTCTGCGCCACACCCGCAGCGCCGGCCGCCGCCATCACGGCCGCATACGCGTCCAGGACGTCGGCGCTCGTGATGTCATGGCCCCATCCATTGGCAATGCCGCGCAGCGCCGTCAAGCCGGCCGCCAGCGCAAACTCCGGCCGTTCGACAGCATGGTCGCGTGCCGCGCGTGTCAGTGTCCGCGGGTCGGCCGGGCTGCGATTCGCCAGTTCAATCGCCAGTTCGAAAAAGCCTGCATCCTTGGCCGCGGCGAACCACTTTCCCTCCTGGCCTGGCTGGCTTGCAACCAGGTCACGCAAGATAGTCTCCCGCGGCAGGTGCGGATACTTCTTTACGATGGCCTTGAAAGTTGCCAGGTTGGTTGTCGCGTGCGTTGCCTCTGCCGCATAGCGCGCGTATGCCTGCTCGGCAAACCCGGCATCCAGCAAAACGCCCTCACAGAACGCTGCAATGTCCCCGAGGGGCGCGTTCAGTCCTTTGGCGTCTTGCGCATACCGAATCGCTTCAGCGTGCTTGCCGGCCGCGGCCAGGGCCTTGGCGCCCCACACCCTGTAATGCCATGACTTGTAGCGGTACTCCGACTTCGCAATCAATGCGAGCAACTCGTCGTGACGGCCGGCCGCGTATAGCGCGCTCAGGCACGCGGTCGTCCCCTTGAAATGGCCAAACGTGCCAGTGCTTGCGCAATGGTCCCACATCGTTGCCACCGTTGGCGCCAGGTCGTCGGCCCAGTCGGATGCAAGCTCGGGCGTGGCGCACAGTGCGCCCCAGAATTCCCCGAGGTACTCGAGGTAAGGCATGTCATCGTCCTGCAGAGCTTGCCACAAGCGGTCGAGCCATTTTTCTCGCACCGCGCGCACGGCGTTTGCCTTCGCAATGATTGGCACGAGCGTTTCGATGGCGCGGTTCACGGCGCTGCCGATGCTGCCCGAGGAACTGTCGACCTGCGCGATCGCCGGCGCCAGCTTTTCGAGAAACAGCACGGCGCCATCGGCCGCGAGCACAGCGTCCTTTCTGGCCGCCGCCTTGATTTCGGCCAGCGCTTCCTTGATGCGTTGGATTGGCGGTTGCGATTTCCAGCCGAAGGCATTGCGGCGAAAGCGCGGGGAGAATTGCCACTTGTATGCTGTTGCCATTGTCTTGTCTGTCAGGGTTGCAAAAACATCGTATGAACGACTTATTTTATTATCATCGTCTCTCCGGCGCGATTATATCGACAATGCGCGTCTGAGCGGACGCCTTCGCGCCGCTCAGGTCGTTGATGACCACTCGCACGGTCGACCGCGACAGGTTCGCCGGCTTGGCGATATCGGGTACGAATACATTGACTGGACCGAAAAATTGTTTGACACTTGTTCGTATTTTTCCGCTCGCTGGCCGCATTCTCACTTCACTTACGGCACCGCCATGACCCGCTACGACAACCTCGATCATCAACGTTTTGCCGCCCAAGTGCGCGCTGACGGCATTGCCGTCCTGCCCGGGCATTTCAGCGCCGAGCTGATTGGCCAGTGGGCCGCCGCCTTCGCGCCGCTGCTCGCCGCCCAGCTGGCGGGCGAGCCGGAGCAGAACCGCGGCGCCCACCGCCACTACCTGACGTTGCCGTTTTCCGGCGTGTTCGCCGATCCGGCCGTGTTCGCCGATCCCGACATCGTCGCCATCGTCGACTTGCTGGTCGGCCCGCAACCGGTGATGTGCCAGCTGGCCGCCGACACGCCCTTGCGCGGCTCCGACTACCAGCCGCTGCACCGCGACAGCGATTATTTGTTTCCCGAGACGGCGCTGGCGACGCCGCCGTTTCAGCTGGCCGTCAATTTCCCGCTGTGCGACGTGACGGCCGAAAACGGCCCGTTCGAAACCACCCGCGGCACCCAGCATCTTGATCGCGCACGGGCGCTGGCGCTGATCGAAGCGGGCGAGCTGGCGCTCGAGCCGATCCTGATGACGATGGGGGATGTGATGATTCGCGACGTGCGCGCCATTCACCGCGGCACGCCCAACCGCAGCGACACGGCGCGCCCGATGGTGGTGATCGGCTACAGCCGCTCGTGGCTGATGCGCCCCGAAGTCCATATCGACGTGCCGCGCGCGGTGCTCGAGGCGCTGGCGCCGCAGGCGCGCGCGCTGCTGCGTTTCAATCCCGTGTGCGACGGCGCGGCAGCGCCGGCCGCCGAGCATTACCGCAGCTTCATGTACTAATACGGATCGGGCGACATGACGCCGGCGCTCACACCGACCGACCGATGGATCGGAAAAGCCGACCAGTCCGACAGATTGATGGTTGCGCCCGAGTCGGCCAGTTTTCGAATCTGTACCGCCGATGCGCCAACCGTCAGCGGTTTGCCGGCAGCGCACAGGGTCGGACCTTGCGTCAGGTTGACAAAATAGACGGCAGCTTCGCTGGCCGGCGCCGGGTCGTTGGTGACGCGCCGGCCCGTGTAATGGGCGTTCACGGGGTCCCAGTTCACCAGCAAGGCCGATTCCGCGCTCACGCCGATTCCCTTGGCGGCATGATTGCCAAGCACGCCACCAGTGCATCCGAACTGCTGGGAACCTGAACCCGGGTAATTCGCCACCAGGCGCGACACGAAAGTGACCAGGCGCCCCAGGCGGTCGCGCGTGTCGACGTGCGAGTCGAGGATGGTGTTTGCCAATGCGGGTGGGGCGATGAAGCCGCCAGACGTGCTCAGGGGAGCCGGATCGAACGTCATGTATTTGTTGTAGGGGTTGCTCATGGCCTGGGCCGACGTCACGGTGCCGCTCAGCGCGGCAAAGTCGAACTGCCCCAGCACAGCCAGTCCGGCGCTGGTGCCACCGGCCGGGACGTTGTTTTTCATTAACGTACTGAGGGTTTTTTCAAGCGCCTGGCCTTTCCAGAACTTGATGTAATCGCTCTGGTCCCCGCCGGCAATCCAGACCGCGTTGGCGCGCCCGACCACGGCATTGACGAAAACGTCGTTTGCTGCGGCAATACTTGGAACGACCAGCGTCTCGACCGACGTCAGCCCCAGAGACGCGCCGCCGACCCAGCCATCGACAATGTCGGCGGAAGCGGTCGAGGAAGCTGCGCTGCTGTAGTAAATGTAGGGATTGTAGGCGCCGTCGCCCGTGGCGCGAATCACCACCAGACGCCCGCCCGTTCCCGGCGTGATGCCCGCCTGCCTGATCATCCACCGGAACGCCTCGTCAACATCGGGGCCGCCGCCCATCAATACATACGATGGATAAGGTTGCACGGAACTGACGCTGGGCGCCACTGCCGGGTTGCCCACCGATGAGTAAGTGTACGGCGGGGGCTTGCCGGCTTGCGCGATGCCGATGGTGGTTGTCAGCGACAACCCAAGCAATGTGTTGCACAAGACGCGCGAAGACATTTTTTGCCCAAATAATTTTGATAGAAGATCAGTCACGGTGAAACTCCCATTCCAAAAATTGTCCATCTCATCGCGGCGAGACTGCGGCAGGCAGGCGTTCCCTGTCGAAGGAGAAAAAACATGGTGATCGCACGAGCCAGGCGGCCATCGGGTCATTCTGTCCGCCTGTCCGCTTCTGGCTGAAAGCGACGGTGCGTCGGATTAGTGTAGCGTAAATAGTTTTGAAAAATAGGGTTTCGCCAATTTTTGCTTGTACCGGCGCAAGCGAACCGTGCTTGACGGCGCGCATGGGACACGCGATGATGTGCTGATGAGACAACATCTGCTGCGCCCGCGCTGGTTCCCGTTGCTGCTACTGCTACTGCTGTCCCTGAGCGCTTGCAATAGTCCTGCTTCGGCTCCCGTTTCGGTTTCCGCTTCCGTGCCCACGCCAGCGCCGCTGCTGGCCAGCATCCGGGCGATGGTCGCCGGTGCCAGTTGCACCGACGCAAGCCAATGCAAGACCGTGGCGATCGGCGCGCGCGCCTGTGGCGGACCGGAAGCCTACCTGGCGTATTCCACTGCGCTGACCAACCCGGCGCAGTTGCAGGCACTGGCGCTGCGCCATGCCGAACAGCGGCGCGCCGAGGTGACCAGCGCCGGGCTGCTGTCGACCTGCATCATGCTGCCGGATCCCGGCGCCACCTGCCGGGCAGGCGCCTGCCAGCTGCGCAGCACCGCAAGCGACCCTTCCTGAGCCGATCCCGCCTTGCCGCGGGATCGCGCCTGTTACTTTCAATGCCACCTGGAATACTGGCCCTCGCTGCGCCGGGGGACCGGCCGCGCCCCTGATGCGCGGCGCACGCCTGGCTGGCAAACTGCGCAACGCGCAACGTTGTCGAGAAATCTTACACCGCAGCAGCAATTGAATCATGAAATAAATGCAACTCCCTGATTCGTTTCGCCTTCTTGTTTCAGGCATATTTAATGCTCGTGTGTTTTTTCGGTAAGTCTGCGTTGTCGTATGCGTTGTTGTTTGCGCGTCGGCGAAATGCCCCAGCGCAGCAGCGGCCCACCACATAAGACCAACTCTCCGAATGATCACCTGGAGTCGAGGAAATCGTGGCGAATATTTCAAGCAAAACACACCATGGCG
>Ga0326734_1000123_pt1 | contig 23676 bp, 37 predicted proteins | sample 15_GP2_1315_FD_207944 | JGI IMG/M metagenome (GOLD analysis project Ga0326734, IMG submission 207944) | Glacier ice microbial communities from Ngari, Tibet, China - 15_GP2_131.5 | ecosystem: Environmental > Aquatic > Freshwater > Ice > Glacier | place: China: Ngari, Tibet | collected 2018-07-18 | reverse complement strand
CATTAAATTTTCATTAGAGTCAAAAACTCTATCCTCAATATAATTTCTTAATTGATATCTTATATCTTTCATAAAACAGGACTATATAAATCTTCTAGAGCAATTAAAACTTTTATTAAATCAGCATGGTAAAAGCCTGCACAATTTAAACAACCACACTCAACAATTTTCCATTCATCATTTACTAAACAGATATCAATAACAAAAACATCAGCTAATTGATAAATGTCGACCATGTTTTGTGCAAATTCAACAGCTGATGGTTCATAATTAACATCACTAACAGTTCTATAACCGAGTCTGTATTGACTTCCTGTAATTACTCTGCCTCCCACAACCCAAAATCTTATTTCTTTTTGAATATGTTTAGGTTTTGCTACTTGAATTAAAGTGTCTGATGTTAAACTTGTAGAATGTCCATTAGTTAACGAGTGTTCTACAAAATTATTCCAGTCTTCCTTATTAAAAACCTTACCAGTAAATGTTTTTGAATCTAAACAAGGTCTAATAAATTTTTCAGGTGAATTTAAATTGGCCCAATCTAAATAATCTGTAAATTTGTAGATTTTGGAATCATAGTTTAATAAATTTTCTTTATAATATTGACTATAAACATTATAATCATGTGTATCACTCATCAAAGATCCTGGTATCCAAGATTGATCTCTTGAAATTCTTGCAAGCTTTAATGATCCAAATACAAATACATCTTTTCTTGTAGTTAAAACTTCTATCTCATCAGTAAATGGCAGAACTTTAACTACTTCATATTCTAGGCCTAATCTTTCTAAAGACTTAATTAGAAGATCATAATTTTCTTCTCTGAAGGTATTTTCTTGAACTATATAGTACATTATATAAAAATTGTTTTCATAAAATATATTCCTTTAATCCTAATTTTTTCTAAATATTTAATAGCTTCCTCTAATTTTTCCATAGAATAATCTTCAATTTGGCTATTATATCTATATCTAAATAAAAATCTTCCATGTGATGTGCACTGCAGAAGTATTAAATTAACTCTTTCAGTATATAACTTTTTAAGTTCTATTTTTTCAGCTTCAGTTAATACTTTCATATTATATAAATTCTATTTCATCTGATGTAACTTTACAAGCAAATCCGTTATCTTCAACATGATAACTCCCATTACCAAAATCCATTAATACTGATACAACTGAACCCTTCTTACGAGATTCACCACTATCTAACTTAATTAATTTTTTTAATTTGGCTTTTTTAGAATGCATAATTCTACCACTACTTAAATATTCTGATAATTTCATATGTATATATTTTTACTTTTTAAGTTTGATTGTTGAATAAAGATAATCTCCGTTTTCAGGAAAATCAAAATAATGTTCAATTAAGTATTTTCCAGGCATGACACTTGCAATTATAGAATCTTCACCCTCTTTTTCTTCATGTAAATTTAAAAGGTATTTATCAATACATTGCCATCTCCAAACATCACATGAAATTTCCCCTAATTTTTCAAAATCACCTTCAATTAAAAGAGTTTCGAATTTTTGAGCTTTCGTCATCCATACACTATCTAATTCGATTAATTCTTCTGGATTTTCTAAAAAATAATTTCTTTCATCATGATAATTATCTAAATCTGCACCTATTATAATTTCATCTTTATTATTTGAATATATAATGACTGACATATTACTCATTTGGCCATAACCAACATTTTGAGTGGCAAGATATTGCATTAATTCATGTCTACCTAAAAGAGAACATATACTTGGATGAAAAATATTATCATCCTTATATTCATATAAAGTCTTTGTTTTAAAATAATTATCAAATACAAGTTTACCTGAAGGAACTAAAATTTCTGATACTAACTTTTTCTGAGATTTAATTTCTTTGCATGGACAGGGTTTAATATCATCTAATGTAAACTTGAAATCATCTCCTTTAATCTTAATAGTTTCCCAATATTGTTTAGATGGAATATATGTAAGTATATTTTCATCCAGTGGAATTAAATATAAATTTTCGTCACAATCATTACAAGTTTGATCAATACCATTTATATATTCTCCAATCACAAAATTATTATAAAAATCATCTTCATGAAATTTTAATAATTTTACATATGTAGATTTATCATCACCTTCTGCTGCATTTATTTTTTCTCGGTACCTTTTTATTTTATTTTGAAAAGATTCAATTACATATTGAATCTTTTCTTTAAAATGACTTGTATGATGATCAGAATCTATTTTAATTTTACCAGATTCTAAATCACTAATTATAGTTTGATAGTTCATATTTTATAATTTAATACTTTGATAAAATTGATAATCTCTTTCAAGTAATCTATTTAATAGAATATTTCTGTCATCTAAAGTTTCATTGTAATTTTTATTTAGATCAGGTCTTACTGAAATTGCATTTATAAAAGAATGTGAATAATCTTCTATATTAAAGCCTCTGATAGTTTTAGCTTCAATATATAATTCTTGATATCTTTTATATAAATATTCAAGTTTATTATAAAAAAATCTAACATGACCAGTACCAAGAGTAAATTTATCTGGAATGCCTTTGATATTTAATTTTTCTGAATTTGAATATACATGATTTGGAATTCTTTTGATTTCTCTTAATTCTGCAATCAAATGTTTCGTAGATAATTCACTTGGTAATATACCACAATTAATTCTCGTCATTTCTTTTTATCGTTAAAATTTTTAAGATATTGGGCCAAATCTTCTTTAGCATCTTCTAATACCTTATGTGTATCTATTTTAAGTCCTTGATAAAAAGATTCTTTACCTGATAATATTTCATATGCAATAGAAATATTTCTCATTTGATCTCTATTAAAAATTTTATCAAAGCCTTTAGCTAATTTAAGAGCCTTTTTCCAATGACCTTTAGCAATTTCTTGTCGACAAATTTCTCTTTTACATATAAAATCTTCCATAATGTTTTAAATATAAAAAATATTTAGCATATTTAAAAATCTTGATTTATAATAATCCATTTTCTGTTATGTATTTCTATGACAGCATATTTAAAAGGTTCATTTAAATAAAATCCGAATACACAATTACGTTTAATCTTTGTATTATAACATTTAACTATATGACCATTAATATAGAATTCAACTGAGACTATCTTAGATGTACCTACTAACTTTTTAGAGTTAACTAATGATATGAAGTTAAAGTGATTATACTTACAATCTACCTGTACATAAATTTCTGAATCTTTATTAATTTTATTATGGATATAAATAGTATCTATATTTTGGGATTTACTAATAAATGATACTATACAAAATATTGCAATATAAAAATATTTCATTAAAATTTTTAAGATATTTATACAGACAAATTTTAAAAAAATACTATATTATTTAGTGGTTTATTAAAAAATAAGAAAGAGCAATCGATAATTGCTCTTTCTTTAAAATAATTCTTAATGATAAAATATAATAATTATAATTTATATTTCATTAAAATTGCTTGTGCAACATCTTTACTTTCATATAAATTTCCTGTTAATTCCCTGTATCTATCCGCTAGAGAATCTTTTCCTTTAATTGCTCTGTGGATAGTTCCAGAAGAATTTATAAAGAAATATTCTTTGTATTCAATTAGATCAGAATCTTTTACTTCACTGAAATGTCCACCTAATTTAGCATAAATAGCTTTACCTTTTGCTAGATATCTTTTGATTACATAAGGCTGACCCTTTAAAGTATTAGTTTTATTAAATGAAGTAACAGTAGTTCCTATTGGAAATTTTCCTTTAATTTCAACATGAACACTAAAAAAACTTGTTTCATCATTCGGATTAATTGGAACTTGTCTGCCGTCGATTGTCGTACAAATACCATCCTCTCTTAATATTAAAATATCGTCTTTTTTAATATTAAATGGGCAATTAGAAAGAGCTTTATATTGTGTAGTTTTCATAAGTTTCATTGTTTATATTACAAATATAATATATATAAAAATAACAATAAAACCTGAGAGTGTTTCTTAAAAAATATTTTTAAGAACTCTAAATGCAGCAAATAAAATGAGAATAATAAACATCGTAATAAACATTTAGAGTTTAGTTTATTTATATCACTTTTGTTAGAGATTTTAATGCAAATTCATTATCTAATAAATTATTTGTAATATTGTTTTCATTATCATATTTAAGATTATTCCATAATTGAATCATATCATCGTCAGTAGGAAATCCTAAGGGAAATATTATATCACAGACATCCATTAAAGACATAAATGGCATTTCTAATAAATTTGACATGTATTTTAAATACGTAATATACATAGCCATTTTACCGAAAGAATTTTCACATAATACGCAAAAGAATACTAAAGTTTTATCATCGACATTTAAGTCTAAAAATTCCGCTCTTGTATAAATTGCATTATATATGAAAGATTCTTGTAATTGAGTTTCATCTAAAAATGAATTATATTTATATATGTCCATATAAAGTAAATAAAATATGAATGACAGGGTAGATTCGTCATTTGTAGTTTTATTTAATTTATCAAATGGCTTACAAAATAACTCAATAATAGAGTCTTCTTTGATATTATTAACTTGAAGCATATACACCAGTTTTATTAATTAATAATAATAATGTTACGTCTTTAAATTCTTTAGTATATGACTTATAAAATAAATTTTCATATGACATCCATTGTAGATCTCCATATAAATAAATTCCATAAAGTTCTAATTCGAGCATTTCACGTTTGATTTCATCTATATTATCAATTTCCATACTATTAATCAACAATTTATCTATGGTTTTTTTATAAGAAGAATAATGTAATTTTGTAATTATAGGTTTTACTAAAGTATATATAATAAATCCAAGTCCTAATGCTATCGAGCAATTATATATTATTAAATATGTTGCTGATTGGGGACTTATAAAATATAATAATAATGACATTATAATCTTTCCACCATCTAATGGTAATAGAGGTATCATATTAAATACAAATAACATGGTATTAAGTGTTAAAAATAAATTCCATAGAGAAAAATCAAGAGATCTCTTGATTTTAATTGGGGTAAATTTAATTGAATTAAAAAATTCTTTGAGAACTAATGTTCTTTCAGATTTCTTTAATAATAACATAAATGCTAAATTTACTGTGGGCCCAGCCAGATATATGATAACATTTTGCCATTCGTAAATAGAATAATCTACTATTTTTATAAATCCTGCGATAGGTAAAATACCGAATGTTACAGTAGTACTATATAAATTAAAGGAAAATAGTTCAAATAGTCCTATTTGAAAATTAGACACAGTTAAACCAAAGGACAAGGCTGCAATAGTATGCCCTAATTCATGTAGAAATATTACTAAATAAACTAGTGATAATAATTGTAAGATAAATTTCATATGTAAGAACGGTTAAGTTTGATTATGTAAATGTAAACTATTTAAGTGTATCAATTAAATCCTGTATTTCTTTTAGGAGATATCTTTTATCATTAGCTCCCGAAACTTTAATATCTAAGTTAAAAATCTTATTTTTAATTCTTTCTAAACTTAATGAAACCAGACCTTTATTTGGTAAAGGTGTTTCATTAATAATATCTAATTGTATTTGGAATACCTCTTTAATTAAATTTGCATGCTGAGTGTATCTATCTTCACATTCAATAAGAGTCCCTGATATAGATACAAAATGGAATTTTTTACTGATATAAGAACCACAAATCTTCATATATTCTAATGTATTTCTTGAATGATCAGGAACTGACCAATTTAAACCATCATTTTTATATAGGCCTGATTCCTTTAGATTTTTAAATCCCATAGCTTCTCCGATGTCCTTTACAAGTTCATATGGATTAGGAATATAATGACAAGTTGGATTTGAAATGTCCTTTCCAATCAATCTCATAGATTTAATGTATCTATTACCAGTTGAAATAGTCTTATCTATAATGACAATTAATTCATTATTTTTTTCTTCAGGAAGATAATGTTTTTCATAATTTCTAATAAATCTATTATATGCAACTTCATCTTGTAAAGATGGAAATTTTAATATCCCTGTTGTATTAGATGAATCTGTAGTTACAAATTCTAGAAAAACGTTTTTTGTTTTATTATAGTCATCATCTGATATTATAACAAGGGTTTCTAAATTTTTCCAACCATGAAAAACATTTTCAACATAATAGCCCTTGACTAAAATTGGTTTTTCAGAAAGACAAATTTCTTTAATAGGTAAACTAATATGTAAAGAGTCATTAACAGTTAAAAATTTATACTTTGATAAAGAGGTTGAAGTCTCTAAAATATAAGTATCGTTTTCTATTAAGTTTGTAAATTTAATTATTTCCATCTACAAATATATATAATATTTTTTATGCTGTATAATTATAGTAATCTTTTTTACAAGAAAACTCGAAAATATTTGTGATTATCGGATCAACTGAATTTTCAACAAGCTGTTTAATATCAAAAGCCATCATTTTTAGACTAGGAAATTCTGGATATGTTAAATTCATTGAGCCATAAATTATATCGGTGCCTTTACCATCAATAAATGACACTAAAAAATATCTATGATTTTGATTGTTTATTTCTTCAGAATTAGTTTCACCAGATTCTTCAAAGATCATATCTAACAAATATCTTAAATGTGTATGTCGATCTACATTAAATAGTGATCCATTTAAATCATCATATTCTTTAATTTTTTCTGCAAGTTTAATTGTAGTTTCATGATTAGGTATATTCTCTGACCATCTTTCTAGTGCATTTTTCATAAAATCTTATCAATTATTTTTAAACGCTGAGCTTCTTTAGCTGTAAAATACCATTCTGTTTTATCTTTCATTTTGTAAGTTAACATTTTTTCTGTTACTTTACTTCTTCCAAATAACATCTTATTGAGATTGTCGTCTAATCTTTCAAGTTCCTTTAACTCATTTTTAAGAGTTTTTACTTGACCATCAATTTGTAATGATGAGTCATGATACATGAAAGTTGCCATGTTATGTGCAAATCTCTTATGACCTGCTAATAATATAAAAAGTCCCATTGATTGTACACTGCCTAAACATGTAATATGAATCTCAGTAATCGAGGTTTCTATTGCACCAATTAAAGCTATTCCATCATGAACATTTCCACCAGTACAATTAATTACTATATGGATAGGAGAATTGTAAGTAGGATCAGTATCTTCATAGACTCTATCCTTAGCATTAATTTTTAAAATTTTTCTGATAATATTAGAAATTGTTATTTCATCTACCTCATTAGAAAATAAAATTATTCTTTTTGGATCATAATTAAATCCTGTCATGTAACGGATTATTTTTTCATTTTTTCCCACCAAACTGTACCATAGGTACCTATAAATGCACCTATACAACCTGCAATAATTAAAGATTTATCATGCATATAACTTGTAATACTGATAGCTCCCAATAGGGTAATTAATAGGCCCCAAATTGCAGCAGGAAAAGGCTTTTTCTCAGAAGTTTTAATAAAATACATAGCCCAACAAATATCAACTACTGTCATTATAAAGATGACGATAAAGAATTGAGCGTAATAAGGTAAATGTTCAATCATTTTAAAATTTATATATTAAATAGATATGATAATTCTGAGATATCCTTTAATCCAAATAGAAGAGCATTACCTCCATTTTGATTAATTTCTAAAACTTCATCTTCCATATCATCAAAATGGAGATCAATTTGAAGTTGTTTAATCTTTTTATATTTATACTCTTCACAAGTAAAGTAGATATTTTCTCGTAAAATATTTAGCTCGATTGCTAAATTAAATAAATCTCTATTATCAGAAACCGCACAATGGCATCTTGCTGTGATTATAAATATATCAGCTCCAGCTAATTTTAGGATTTTGCATAGATTTTGCATAGATAATTCAGACAGTGTACTATCAAAATCAAATGAAATTCTCATAAAACATGACTTTTAATTAATAATTCTTCAACTTTATACCAATCTATATAAGGTCTTTCTGCTTTATTTTCTGGGTAAATTAAAGGAATTCCTAAAGCTGCATCATCTATATAAAGTTGTGCATATGCTTTAGGTGAAGAAGTCCAGTTTTGCTGAGTAGGATTTATATTGATACCATATAAAGGTATCTCTTTAGATTTATACCAATCAACAGCTTCACCTAATTGAACTCCGGATCTCATAGTAAATAAAATAATCTTATGACCTCTTTTAACAAGTTTCTTAATGACATCTACTGCACCAGGACAATCTTTACCAACTTTAGTATAACAATGTTGTACAACTGAACCATCAAAATCCACACAAATTATAATTTCTTCCATATCACTTACAACATTTAGGACAAATTTTCATTACATGTTTAGCCATACCGCAATATTTACACCAACCTAAATTATCTCCTATTACCGGAGGTCTCTCATTAGATTCATGATTTTGAGTATCTTTATTTTTTTTATCAGCATTCATGAATATTATAAAATACTGAATTATTAAGTTACTCTATTTTAGTTCTTTTAACCCAACCTACCGAGATTATAAACAAAGGCCAGTTACCATCATTAACTTTATGTTCATTTATATCAGGTCTAAACTTAAGAAATTTCTCTAAATTACTAACTCCTCTAATAAATATTCTCCTGTATTCGCCAACACATATATTTATTCGGTGATGTTCCCAACCTTTTATTACTTCATCAAAATGTGATGGTATAGTAATATCAGATGGTATATAAATTAAATGAAAATCCCATCTTAATATTGACAACAATGTTAATACAAAATAATTTGTACCTTGTCTGCCTCTTTTAAATTTCATAATTCGGACGGTTTTATTTCCTCGATAATAATATCTCCACTTGGTGTAATTAAATGTACATCAAATGTCCCATTTGTGCAAAATTCAATTAAATGAATATTATTATCATTAAATTTTATACCAAAAGATATATTATTGAGTGTTGCTCTTTTAATTGCAATATCTTTTACCTTTTTATATAATTCCCGTAAAATTTCTTGTGTCATAATTTTAAATTGTTAAACCTGGAATTGATGCTTCTTTTATTAATAATTCTTTATTATTAGGGAAATTGTCTAATACTAATTTTATACATTTATCTAACATAAGTTTAATATTAGAACCTTCGTAACCTATTGCAAGTAAATCATTACCATTAATTGCTAATTCTGATCTAGTTTTTGGATATTTACCTTCATTAAATTCTTTTATATAATCCTGAAAATTGTTACATAATCCAGTATTTAATATATCGCAATTTTTATTAGTAAACTTAAATAAGTCGAATCTATTTTCAAAATTATCTGCATGCAACTCTTTTTCAGATAATTCTTTTAATGCAAAAATAGATATACATACATCATTATCCAACTTCAATTTATTTTTAAAGAATTCTAAATTCTCATTATGAAATAATGCATAATAAAAATCAAATCTAGTTTTAATCTTATTAATTATATCTTCATATACAACAAAATAATTTTTACCAGTTAAAATTTCTATTATATTTAATTCTTGTAATAGAAAAAATCCATTATAAATATTTCCTTTTTCAAATATTTTATCTAATTCAAGAGTAATTCTTTCAGCAGATAAATCTTTTAATAGATGTATATTTTCAATAATTAATTTGATTGTATCTTTATGAATTTTAAAATCGAATCTTGACGCAAATTGTATACATCTGAGAATTCTGAGAGCATCGTCAGCAAAAGCATCTGGATTAGTCATTCGCAAAATTTCCATTTGAATATCTAGAATACCATTATAAGGATCAATATATTCAAATGTTTTTATATCCATTGCAATTGAATTAATCGTAAAATCTCTTCTAAAAAGATCTTCTTCTAATGTGATATTTTGTGTATCCACAGTAAATCCTTTATGACCATCACCAATTTTTTTATCTTTCCTTGGAATAGCAATATCAAATTCTTCTCCATTTGCCTGTAATTTAATTACACCAAACGATTTTCCAACTTGATCAACTTTTCCAAATTCTGAAATTAGAGATTCAATCTCATCTAAAGTAGCTCCTATTACTAAATAATCTAAATCTTTTGGTTCCTTATTTAATAATTGATCTCTAACACAACCACCTACAAGATAAACTTTTAAATTTAAATCAAGTAATTTTTGAGTCCAAGGAAATGTATAATTTTTCATAATCGATAAATATTATATACAAATATATTAAAAGTTAATTAAAGCAAAAAATTTGAGACCTATGTATATCTACTTAATTGAAAATTCACAATGTTATTGTAAAATAGGTTTAAGTCAATTTCCAGAAAAGAGATTAAAACAATTACAGACTGCAAATTCTCAAAAGTTAGAATTAATTGCAGTCTATAATTGTGATGATAAATATGCTAGAGTAGTTGAAGGGGCCTTACATAGATCATTTGACAATACTTCAGGTGAATGGTTTCAAAGAATATCTAAAGATATATTTTTAAAAAACTGTCAACAGGTAGAAACTAACTTAAAACTCGTTAGTTCTTTTTCCCAAATTTAAACCCCTTAAATGAATTTTTTATTTCATCAAGCACTTCATTTTTATATAAATCATAATTAGATTTAATTTTAGAATAATTGTCTTCTACATTACCTTTTAAGTTTTCATAAAATTTAGATTCTATGATTTCGCCCTTTTCAATCTTAATAAAGTTAATCTTTTCTAAAATTAATTGTTTAGCATGTTCTTCTGAAGACGCATGAATATTTGTTTTTAGATTTTTACCAAATACACTAAAATAAATTGTATAATTATATTTTAATCCTAATTTATTTTGATAAAATTCCCTTAACAACTTCTGTATATTTAGCATGTGCAATTTTAACATAATATCTTCCTTTTTCTTCTTTATGAAAACATATACCAGGTAATTCTTTATTAATTAATAGGTATTGTTCTTTTGTAACTTCTGTTTTTTCTCTTAAATTCATATACAAATATAAATTAATTATAATTAATACTAAAATTTGAGAATACTTACTCTATTTTAATTATAGTCTTGTGTAATATGATTGTTTATATTGCTCCTCTCTGAGAACATATGAACATAATATTAATAACTTTTTATACTAATAGAGTCTTTACTTTGTCTGAAATTACTCGACCATCAGCTTGACCAGCCATCATTTTAGAAGCTAAACCAATAACTTTACCCATATCTTTAATAGATGTTGCACTAACTTGAGAAATGATAGATTTAATATTTGTATCAATTTCTTCCTCAGATAACTGCTTTGGTAAATAGTTTTCTAATATAGAAATTTCAACAATCTCAATATCATACAAATCTGTTCTATTTTCAGTTAAATAAATCGCGGCGGATTCTTTTCTTTGTTTAACAGATTTTACTAATATTTTCATTTCAGTATCTGCAGATACACCTCCTTTACCGGAAGTTTCTTCAATAGAAATGGCAGACTTAAGAGCTCTTAGAGTTCTTGTTTTGTCTACGTTTTTTGCTAACATAGATTCTTTTAAATCTTTTTCAATTATTTCTTTTAAGCTCATTTTCTTTTATTTTTAACTTTGTTATACTTATTTTTTTATGGATATATTTCATATAGGCCAGTGCATTTATCAATTTTCATTATACCTCTTCTAGACATATTTACATCGTATGAATTATCTAAAAACAGGTGACCATCGGACGACATATGTTTCGTTGAGCTGCAGTATAACTCTCTTGTTTCAATATTATAAAATTTTGAATTTTCTGAATAGATAATATCGCCATGTAAATATGGTGATCTGTAACTATCAAATACTACTTTTTCGGTGCCGAACTTATCAACAATACACCATTTAGATGCCAGATATCTTTTATCATTTTCAGTTTTACAATAAATACTGCCATCATATATTGATTCAACATATTTTAAAATAAGAATATATTTTTTATCAATATTTTCATTGATTTTAACATTAGACATTCCACCAAGTCGGTAAAGAGTCTCACTTACTGGCTTACCATCTAGTGTCAATAGTACAAAGTCTTGTGAAATCTCATTCCACTTCTTTCTATAATCTTTATTAATATTTATAGGACAGAGTTGTAGAGATCCAGTTTGTATTTCGATATTTTCCATATTAATCTCTGTCTACATTAGGTTTAAGAAATTGTCTCATATTTAAATAATCTGGATGAGAATCTATATAATAAGGTGTAAATACATAGCGAGTATTTTTATCTTTTGCATATATATCTTTTAACCATTCAATTTCTGGATATACAAGAACTTGTAAATATTTTGTACCACTGTCTTCTCCTGAGTTGTAATATGGAATATCTAAAATTTCAGAACATTTAACAATATTCGGATGAGAATCAAAATGATCCTTTAATTTTTTCAAATCATATTTAGCATTATTTAAATTTGCTTCAATATAATCACCTCTAATAACAACGGGAATAGGATCAAAATTAATATCAAAGAAATTATGGGTTGAACCTTGACTGAAAATAATATCTTCTAAATTTATATCTTCTGGATTAGGTAATTCTTTTTGTTCAAGCCAAGTATATCCGTCAATATTTAATTCTTCACTTTTACCCCAAAAAGGATTATGCACTTTAAGAATTTCTAACTCTGAATTACTTTTAAATAATGGTGTCAATGAATATCCATTTATATTACTGCCTTTGTAATACAATACATTAGATATCAATTCATCATTTATAAATGTACGTTTATAACCAATATTTTTTGAAAGAATATAATCTTCAACTAATGTGATTGTAGTTGTAATTTTCTTTTTAATAGATTTTTTCTTTTCCATAATAGTAAATATAACAACTTATGTTGATACATAGAAACTCTCAGGCATATTATTTTATCATAGATATAGTATCATATTAAAAGAAAAAAGTGTTATTAGAATGAATCTAATAACACTTAGGGCTGACAGAAATTTTAACTGTTACAACCTCCACCAGAAAGTTTTTTCTAAAACTTACAAAACATTTTTATTTTCTAAATCAGATATTCTACGTTCAAGTTCTTTATTTTTCTTTAGTAGCTCAACATAAAAGTATACAATTGCTTTATTAAACGATAATGTTTTAATATCTTTAATACTAGTATTATCAATAGCATACTGTTGTATTTCTCTATAACGTAATATTTCTTCAGTATCTTTATCAGTTAATTCAGAGTCGCCTCTATCATAAAATATAGCTATTATAATTAATACTGTAATTATAATTAATATAATTAATACTATTAGAAGTTTCATATTTAAATTAGTTTTATAATATTAAGAATTAGTCTTTATCATTTTATTTTGTAAAACTCTGTTTTTAACAGGAGAATATCTTTCACTTTTGAATAAAGATAATAAAGGAGAATATACATCTATTATATCTAAATCGGAAATTTTACAAAATACTTGATTTAAGATAGAAGCATTAAATCCACTAAAATACATAAAATCTTCTATATTGTCAAATTTACCTGATGAATCATCTTCGACTTGTTTACAGTCCCAAATTACTACAACTGGATTAGCTCCAAACCATTGTCTCATTTTCATTTTAAAATCAATAAATGATGCTGCTGGATTGTATGAATTATTTAAATCCCCATCACTCATAACTAACCAAACTGGATAACTATTAATAATTTCTATTTTTTGATCTCTAAATTGTGGATCTATATCTACCCATCTTTTTAATTCTTCTGCTACTGAACTGAAATTAGTTGAACTTCTTGCAAATATTTGTTTCTGTATATTCTTAAAATTATCAAGAAATGATTTCTTTTTATTAATCAGAGTTTCAACTTTAACATCTTTGCCAGCCATAAATCTATTAGGTCTATCTATTCCAATAGTTCCATCTACTATAATTTCTGCTTTAGAATCGAATCTAATGAAGAAAGAACTTAATTCTTCATTAGGATTTTTAAGTAAGAAAATTGTAGTTGCTAATTGGGCCATATTCATCGGAGTAAAGCTAGCATTTTTATAAAGAATAGATCTCTGAGACATTGAACCAGATACATCAGTAATCACCAATACAGGAACATCTACTTTTATTTTATCTAAAATAGCCTGGGCTTTAACGTTAATTTCTTGTTCAGTTGAACCACCTTTAAAGAATTCTGCTACAACATCTATTAGAGTATTTGCACCAACATTTACCTTGGCATCTTTTTGTAATTGTTTAACTTCAGTTACTGAAAGATCTGCTAATTGATCTTCTGTTAAATTTCTTAACTTTTCCTGAGATTTTTCTTTGCCAGTTAACCAATTTAAATAAAATGTTGCAAGATCACCATATGAAGAAATCCATTTTCCTGTAGTGATAAACTTATCTCCTTCTTTATTAAGAAGTCTACATTGAACTCTATATCTGGCTCCTGCAGATAATGAATCTAACCAAGTATTAAATGTAATTTCATCATATTTAAGAATTTCTTTAGATGAAAATAAATATGCTTCAGAACTTCTATTCCAAAGGGCTTTATATTCTTCTAAACCTTTAAATCTCTTATTGTTAGGATATTCTATAATTTCCCAATTTAATAGGGCAGAAATGTCTGTTGCTAATTGAGATTTAAATTGCATTACATTTTGAGTAGCAACTTGGAGATTTCTTCTCATAATTACTGTTTCACCAATCTGTAAATCTTTATTAAGTGCTTTACTTAATGATGTAATATTTTTAGTAGATATTACAATTTTATTTTGTCTTTTAGAAGTTCTGGGTTTATCTAAAAATTTCGATAATAATTGATGAGTTACTGTAGGTGTTTTTGGATTACTAATAACTTTTGCAATATATTTTGCAACTAATTTAGTATCTATAGGAAGAATTCTTTCTTCTTCAATTTTACCAGTTTTTCTATCTGTACGAATTCCATTATAGAAAAGATTTTCCCAGTTTGTATATTCAGGAATTAAATCTAAAAATGAATACCATTGTAATGAAGTATCTTCGTTAGAAAGAGCCCAAACTGATGACCAGAAAAATACATTACGTGTACTATTACCTCCGCCATCAACTGAAATCTTAGCTCTTTTAAATAGATTATGTTCTCTATTTGAGATGTCACCTGAACTAAATACAATTAACCAAAATAAGGCCTTATCTTCTTCAGTAGAACAAGAATTCCATGCAGCAGATAATAGGCAATTAAGGCCTGTTCTATTAACTCTATCAGCTTCAAATTTATGTATTTGCTGAAATAGATTTAACAGTTCTCTTTTACCATAAAATTGATTGGCATCAACTGCCTTCTGCTTTAAATTTGAAATGTTCATGTTTTAATATCTTTATAAGGTTGAGATACACTAATCTTAAAACCAATTTTTTAGAATATATGATTTATAAGTGTATCATAGAAGCTTAAAAGAATTTCACAACTTCTAAACTTTAAAAGGAAACATACTATTATTTTTAAATTGACTAACCACTTGTCTAAAAGTCCTTTGCAGGGCTCTTTTGGATTCGAACCAAAGTTACATTTTTAAAATCATTATAAGTATGTTAAAGATGGTGGGAGGCCGCCGAATTTCACAGCGTTGGTTTAAATTTACAGTTTATCCTTGTATTTTTAAATGTATTCTAAGTGAAAAAGATCCACTAATTTATTCGCCTCCCATGTATTTTTAGGCCTCTTCTAAGGCTTTAATTTTTTCTGCTAATTGAGATTTTCTTTCTTCTGGAGTTCTTAGAGATTCCATTTCTTTTCTCAAATCTGATAATTCTGATGTAGATTTATCTTTCCATTCTTTATATTCAACATATTTGATAATCAACTTAACTATTTTAACCAATTCAGTTGCATCAAATCCACCTACTTTAAGTATTTCAGTTGTTGTAAATTCTGGATCATGATCATTAATCATCTTATTGATTTGTTTTCCAAAACCTCTCAATGATTCAGCTGAACGTGAATTTACAAGTTCTTGTACGGTTACGTTATTTACTCCAATTTTAAATGATGGAAATGTTGAATTCTTTAATGTAGCTTCTCCAATAAATTCAACTAATTGAATATATTCTTCTTTCGAAAGGGATTCTTTTTTAGTCATGTTTGTATTGTATTATTTTGATGTTACAAATATATTTAAAGTTATCTAAATAAAAAACTTTATTTGATATTTTTAAATATAATTTTAGCAATTTTAGCAGAAAGTTCAATATTATTTCCAAATAGAGTTAAAAAAATCAATACTGATAATTGCCACTCGTATCGATATCCTATTACGATTAAAGAACACATACACAATATTGTACCAAACATTTGCTTTGTTTCTGCATTTTTTATTTTATCTTCGATATTCATAAATATTATAATAAAAGATAAGTAAAAGTTTCAATAAACACAAATATGGGTCTTGTAAATATTTACAAGACCCATATAAATAATATTTAAAAAATTAAGACAATTTTGATATATCAAAAATTAATCTTAATGTAGCCTCTTTTTTATCTCCTGCTGCTATTTTAATTAGACCCAATTTAATTAATCCTGTAATTTCACTAATATACAATTCTTCATATTGATCTAATGTTACTGATAATTTAGGTTTAGTTGTTTTAGTTAATCTAAAATTTGTAACTATAATATTATATTGTATTAATTCTTTTTGTAATTCTGGGTAATCTTCAATTTTAAATTCTGCTTCAGTAGATTCTTCATTTTCATCAAGAACTTCTAATTTTTCTTCAATAGAATCAACCACATAAATTTCTTCGATGTTCTTAGGATTTTTAATTTCATATTCTTTACCATATTTAGCAGAAATTACTTTTAAAATATTACCATTAATTGCTTCAACATTAAATTCTGATTCTTGTTTGTGTGCGGGTACACCAGGTTGGTTCCAAATATCTGCAGTAATAATAAGTTTTTTACCTGCTGCTAAGATATCAGAAATCTTAGTCATAATTTTATTTGGTTCAATAAATTCTTTAGGTTTTTGATAAGCAGAAAGACCATTAAAAACTGGAATTGTATTTTTTTCTAGAGCTTCATTAACTTCTGTAGGTTTTTCAACTTTAGATAAAATCCTACTTAATACAATACCATAAACATCTCCACCACTAAAATCAACTTGAGCCATATCACCATTAATAGAAGCAATAATACCTTCTCTGTCTTTACCTTGAACATCTGCAACTAATACAGTATCTCCAACTTTTAAATCTTCTATTTTAGAAGCTGATTCATCTAAATCAGTTTCTAAACCTAATTGTTCCATAAAATCATAATATGAATCATTAAATTGTGTTTCGTCCCATGCATCAAATGTATCATAATCACCATTAGCAATATCGGTCATAACTTCTCCAGTTTCCATATTACATAATAAAACAACACATGTTTTAATAGGTAAATCTACATTTTCAGAAAATTCAACTAAATTAAATTTATCTGTTAATGAATATCCATAAGTTTCAAAATATTCTTTAATTTCAATTATATCTTCTAATGAATCTTCAGTAGACTCATTTACTTTATCTAATATATCAGATAAATTTATTCTTAAACCTGGAATTTCTGCACCAACACCATCACAGAAATATACTTCTTGATTATCAATATCTAATTCATATGAATCAGCATAATTATCTTCTAACTTAGCATCCAATATATCTTGTAATTCTATAGTTAATTCAGTAACTTTTTTAGATTTATTTAAATCATCTGATTCATTTACTTTTGTATTTATAAGACTCTTTTTAAAGTCATCTCTATTTAATAAACTCATTTTTAATTTTTTTATTTTTTTATATTTATCTTTTAAAACATTTCTCGATTGCTAGTATCAACCAGTGATGTGAGATACACTCAGGCACAAGGGATTTAAATGTATTATAGTTAGATTCAATTAAAGAAATATTCAATTGGGTATCATCTAAATCAATACTAATAACTTCCAATGATGTACATGTTCTATACCAATCAACATCTATTTCATTAACATAAAGATAATCTATACCTTCATCTGCAATAAATTTTTGAATTGGCAAATCTGTATTTTCATATGTATATGATTCTAAAAATTCACTATATTCATTGAAAAAGTCCATATTAATTAAATCTTGTAATTCTATAGATATGGAAGTATTAGTAGAAAATAATGATATTTTTTTGCCAGTATTAGCAAATACATTTTTAATTTCATTAACTAATTTAAGAGATGGTATTATGCCATTATAGATAATTGCAGGTTTTTTGGAACCTTCTTCTAATTCATCAGTAATAAATTCCTGAATATCATTTTTAGGCATCATCACAATTTCAATCTCTTCGTCTTCTGTTAGGGTATTTCCAATAAATTCTAAATAAGATGGGAATAAATTTTCATTAACTTCACTAATTAATAACTGAATTTTTTGGACAATGGAATTAAATTCTTCTAATAATGTATCTGTTAATATACCAATTGGTTTCTTTTTCTTTTTCCTAAAAGCTGCTAAAAATATTTGTAGAAGATATTCATATTCTATATGGGAATTTATTAATTGTAAAGAAAGTGGATCATTTATCATAGATTGATTTAATCTAAATTCTTGGCCTGATAGCTCTTCTGGAAATTCAAAATCTAAGCCTAAATACTTATCTCCATTTTCTGAGATAAATTTTTTCCATAAAGAAATAATAAGTTCAATGTATCTGGCATCACTAGTTTCTCCTTTTACATAACTATCATAGATTACACCAGATTCTAATATCCAATGTAACATATCAACTAATATAATTGAATAAATTGTTTTTGGTTTTTTAGCCTCTTTAGTTTTCCCTACCTCATATACAATAGGATCTACTAAAATTAAATCTTTAATATCTTTATCATCAGATTTAATAATTACACCTTCTACATTATAAGATTTGTCATTAAGTATTCCTTTAAATTTTGGAGATGTTATTTCAAGTAGATATTTAATAAATGAATTTGTACCAAAATCTCTAACTAAAGATTCACTTTTTGTAGATAAAAATCTATTTACTAATTGCTTTTGCTCACTAGTTAAAAAACCATCAAAAATGAGTGGAACTGATTCTATTCCAAAAATCTTATTAAATCCTTCAATTTCATCTAAAGAACATAAATTGTTTTTATTATCCCAAACTGCTGTTAAAATAAGTCCTCTTTTAGGTCTTCTTTCATATTTAACTAAACTATTATCTACAAAAAACCATTCAAATTTAAGTGTATAATTATTTGGTAAAATACTATTATCTACAGATTCAATAATAGAAATTGGTTCTTTCCAAAAAATATTTAATGTTTGATCAATTCTATTAATAGCTTGACCATGCTTTTCTCTAGAAAATTGATATTTACCATTAACTGTTGATACATAAAAAGATGTACCACTTAATTTTTCAATTATGGTTAACTTATGATCTAAAAATTGATCTATTAAAATTTTTAATTTTTCAGAAAAAACTGATTCTATTTCTTGCATTACAGGAGTATCTTTTAATATTTATTGTTTTTCGGATTTAGCATATGGATTTTCTTTCCATTTATCATTTATAACAATTGTCCAATTTTCAGGTTTCAGTTGATTTTCTAAAACTTCAATAACTTTTTCATAAGTTAAATTAGCAAGAGTAGTTGATAATCTTTGATCTTCTGGTACAATTAAATTATGTAAAGTTGATTGTAAAGAAAAAACATCTTGCTTTAATTTAATAATCAGTTTATTAAAAACTTTATTATATCTATCTTCAGTAAGAAGTTCTCTAGGATTAGAAAGCATCTTTAATGTTGCCTCTACAAAAATATCTACGTTATCTGGAGAAGTTTGACTATTAATAAATACAACTCCAGTATTACCAATTTCATGTACATCAAGTCCAACAAAATAACAAAGATTTAACTTTTCTCGTAGTTCTGCATAAAATGGTGCTTTAAGATCTCCAGCAAGTGCATCGGAAATAAAATCAATAACACCTAAATTTTCAGTTACATCATTAAATATGTATATAGAACTCTGATTACCTTCTGGTATTTTTTCTAGTTTAACTGAATTATTAAAATCCTTTTTAAAAGTTTTTAATTCAATATCTCCAGCTGAAAATCTTGTTAATAATTGAGTGAAATCATTTTTAGAAGGATCTGGTGAAATATCAACGAGAATACTTGGTTGCGAATAAATTTTCTTCTGTAATTCAAGTAATGAATCGTAAGTTAAAGATTCTAAATCTTCTCGTAGACCTATAGGATCAAATACACCATACCATTGTCTAAATAAATTTAAGCAATTACCTTGATTAGATTCTGAAAAACAGTCATTATATTCTTGCAATACAATTTTCTTTTCTGATTCAAACTCTTGCGGAGTTATCATAAAACCATCTAATAAACGAGTAGACCATGATTCTCTATATTTTGAGATATTTTCTTCAAGACCTGACATATAAAATACAATTTCTTGAAAGCTCGTATAGGCATTCCATCTGATGCACTCCTCTTCAAAAAGAGGAACCAAATCATCGAAATTACGGCACATTAAATGTTCGAGGAGATGTGATACTCCATATGAGCCCGGTCCTTCTAAGTTACAAGATCCTTTAAAGACTATAGCAAACATGCTAAGATCTGTATTTGATTTTTGTTGAATTAACATAAATTAAGTATTTTATTTTTTAAGTTCAGATTTAACAAAGTTACGTAAACCATCCATATTAAAGGGTGTATATTCTACTAATATTGCTTTAGAATCTGTCCAAATTTCACATTTAGTATTTAATAAAGTTAATTTTCTATAATTTTCTATGTAGCACTTTAGATTTTCTGGTGTTAGTTCAGATTCTAAATATTTTAATAAACTACCATATTCAATAATTTTATCTGATATTTCATAATATTGGGTTTCTTTTGAATATTTTAAAAAATCATCATTATGTAAAGTTAACCAATTTGATACTTTAACTATGTCTTCATATGAATTTACCATAAAAATTTCAGTATCTCCTTTTATAATAGTACGATTAAATTCTCTTATCATACTACCAATTTTATAATTTAACATACTTAATCTTATATAATCGTATGAATGCCAAATATCATAAGTTTTACATATAGCAAGTTTCGCATTATCATATGGAATTACTAAATAAGGTGTACCAAAATTTTTGGCTATATTTGCATTACTACTACATATAATAGATTGTGATCTCTTAGGAAAACCTGACCATCTATCTATTATAGGAAAATAAAAGCTTATGTCTTTTTGATCTAGAGATGACCTAACTTCTGTCGATGAATCTATTTTTAAAAAATCATTGTCAGATTTTATACCTCTAAAAATTGCCTGCTGATCACCTCGGTTCTTATGTAACCATTGTTGGCAGTTTTCTCTAATTAAATTTTTAACAGTATCAAATGTTATCTTTTGACTCCTGCTTTCATTTAAAAATTCAAATTTACTTTTTAATTTCATAATCTACAAAGTTTTTTAAATCTTTTACTATATTAGTATCGTATTTAAGTAAAATTGCTTTAGAATCTGTCCAAACTTCACATTTAGTATCTAATAACGTAAAACTCTTATAATTTGTTGTACTGCATTTTAGATTTTCTGGTGTCAGTTCACTTTCTAAATATTTTAATAAACTACCATATTCAATAATTTTACCAGTTACATCACGATAATCGGTATAAAGTTTCGTATATTCAATAAATTCTTTATTATATTTTAACAACCAATCTGATAATTTAATTATGTCTTCATATGAATTTACCATAAAAATTTCAGTATCTCCTTTTATAATAGTACGATTAAATTCTCTTATCATACTATCAATATCATAATTTAATGTATTTAATTTCATATAATCGTATGCATACCAAATATCTTTGGCAGATAAAAAAATTGCAAGATTTGCATTATCGTATGGAATTACTAGATAGCAATTACCAAAACCTGCAGCATACATATGAGATGTTGAGCAAATTATAGATTGTGATCTCTTAGGAAAACCTGACCATCTATCTATTATAGGAAAATAAAAACTTTTATTATCTTGTTCTAATGATGACCTAACTTCTGTTGATGGATCTATTTTTAAAAAATCATTATCAGATTTTATACCTCTAAAAAATGTGTACTGATCTCCTTCTTTCTTATGCAACCATTGTTGACAGTTTTCTCTAATTAAATTTTTAACAGTATCAAATGTTATCTTTTGACTCCTGCCTTCATTTAAAAATTCAAATTTACTTTTTAATTTCATATATCTTATTATTATAAACAGTAAAATTCCCAGCAGTCATTTTTACAAACTACTGGGAACGTGCATAACACTTTTATCTTTAATGATTACTTACTAAAAAGATCTTTAATAAAAAGGACTCTCTTCTGATCATCTAATTGTACTGGTGTAGGACAATCGTATTTTTCCAATAAAAGAGATACTTTATCTAAAAATGAAGTTTTTTCAATTTTTTTAGATTCATTTAATCTTTCTTGTAATTTGATATCTTGTAATGATGATAAAGTTTTCATTTATAATTATTTTAATTTTGTTTTATAGTTGACCAACTGCTTAAAATATCAATTTTAGCAATCGAGTATTGTACTTTTTCTTGAGCTAATTTAGAAAATGCAACCTTTGCATCATTAGACCACTTATTAAAATTAGGATAGTTAATGACAATTTCTTGTGTCGTAGGTTCTTCTATTCCCATTTCTAGTAAATCAGCTTTTAAATTACTAAAAAATCCTACTTTAATTTCTTCACTAAATAATCCATATACACCTAATTGATTTAAAATTGTATTTAATCTTTTAGGATCATATACATTTGAATTTTTAATTAAGTTATCCTGTACTTTTAAGTATGTATTTAAATTAGCACTCTCTGGACTAAATGTATCTCCATTTGGCTGCATATAAAAAGTATCAAACTTAGTTACTATCTTATATTCTTTTTTATTAGCATCATAAAAAATATCATAAGTTGATCTGCTATTTATAGCAGTTTCATATGCTTCATTAATCTTACTAAATTTTCCGTAAAAGTTTTCTCTATTTAATAATTCCATTGAATAAATCTTATATGATATTTATCTTTAAATTAAATGTTTAATTTGTTTTCTTTTCTATACTTTAGAAAGAATTTATCAAATGAAGTTACAACCTCATCAACACTATCAACAACTCTAAAAGCATCAAAATCGGATTCCTTTACACAACCTTCAGATAGCATAGAAGTTTTCATCCAAGATAATAGACCATTCCAATACTCTGAACCTACTAAAAATATAGGAAATTCTTCATTTTTCTTACATTGATTTAGCGTAATTACTTCAAATAACTCATCCATTGTACCAACACCACCAGGAAATACAATAAATCCTTGTGAATATTTAATTAGCATTACCTTTCTAACATGGAAATAATTAAATGTTAGATTATGACCTGCGTGTATAAAGGAATTATTTTGAGCTTCAAATGGTAATTTAATACCTAAGCCTACAGAATAGCCTTTACCTTTTTGAGCCCCTTTATTTGCAGCTTCCATAATACCGGGTCCGCCGCCAGTTAAAATATTAAATCCTTTATTTGATAAAATTTCTGAAATTTCTTCAGCCATTTTATAATAAATAGAATCACATTTAATTCTAGCAGATCCAAAAATAGATATTGAAGGACCTA
>Ga0326734_1000122_pt1 | contig 23681 bp, 19 predicted proteins | sample 15_GP2_1315_FD_207944 | JGI IMG/M metagenome (GOLD analysis project Ga0326734, IMG submission 207944) | Glacier ice microbial communities from Ngari, Tibet, China - 15_GP2_131.5 | ecosystem: Environmental > Aquatic > Freshwater > Ice > Glacier | place: China: Ngari, Tibet | collected 2018-07-18 | reverse complement strand
GAGCATGTTTCGCTGCCTGTCGGGACCGCAGAAGTCAGCCGGGTTGCGGGTTTCCATCCGTTTAGCCAGTGCGATTTCTTCCGGGGTCTCTTTTTGCAGGCCGCCAACCCAGAAGTCGTGTAGAGCTTGCTTCAGTTCGGGGCTAGCTTCGGGTTTGGGCTGCACAGCGTCAGAGAATGGTGGGGCCGGTATCATGTCGAGAAACATAGGCTCCTTGGTATCCTTGTCAATGAACATACCGTTCGGACCCTCTGGGATAGCGTTACCCATCTTGCGTAGGTTCTCTTCCATAACCCAGCCACCCAACGTAGGTGGCAAGGTTTCCTTGATAACCTGAATCCTATCTTTATGAACAGGGACCCTTTCCTTATGAACTGGTATCGGTTCTTCAGAAACAAAAGGCTGGGATAGTTTAGCTAGTATTTCATCAGGTGTATATGGCTTAGGCGAGCTTATGAAGTAATCTTGGTCGTTGGTAGCAACATTACTCCGCCAATTGAAGTCCCCGGTAACAGGGTCCACCAGGGGTTCGCGGGTCTGCACCGTGAGCTTCTTGTCACCACAGCAGACTTTCTTGCCAGCTACTTTGTTATATGTGACCCAGCCAGAGGCCCAGGATAAGTACGCGATAAGGATGAAAACACCCAGGCAAAAGAAGAAAGTGTACATATTAAATGGAACGAAAGAAATAGGGGTAGGTGGTAGGTAACTCGTACCATTTACGGCAAATTGGACACGCATGTATGTATACCGGAGTCGGAGCCTCAGTATCTGTATATACGTGTGTAACTTCTTTCCCGCAGGTACATTCAAAAGTCGCCTTGCGGTAGATTTCATGTGAGGTTTTTTCAGGCATGATTTTCCTGGAATGTTTCCAGGGCTTTGGGATAATCTTTTAGAAACTGGCGTTTGCTGCCTCGCGTCTTAGCCACCTCATAGGTATTCATCAATGTATAGAAGGCCTTGATGTCAGTGGCTGCAACGGTGTTGCCTCGTTTAATTTTAACGATTTCTTCCAGTCGGGCGGTTGCCATGCAATCCGAGCCTTCTTTCAGACGTCCATCTTGATATACGGTCTTCAGAAGAAACAAGTGTAAGCGGTGCTGGTGAAAGCGTTCATCATTGCTAGCCTCTTTGAAGCTGCTGTAATCGAATTTGGCCCCGTAAGCAATGCAGAACAAGATAATGGACTCTATGCCCAGGGTCATGAGCAGAAAGGCTACGGAGTTGCCGTGAATGTCGTTCTTCTGGCGGCTAACAGTTGCCAGCGTTCGCTTTTCCAAGTCGGCTAGCTTAACAGTGCGTTCGTTTTTTAACGCAGTAGCTTGCTGGCCCCATGCTTGTACCTGACCGGTTTCTCGGCGGTTCATTGGACGACCTTTCTCGGCTGCTAGTCCCACATAGCCCTGGCTTTGCTGTTCCAAGACCTGAATCCGCTTCTCATAGTTTGCATCCACGCTGTCGCGGACAACCGTGAGCTGGGTATCGGCCAGGGTTTCGACTTGGGTACTAGTATCGGCTATTTCGTTGGCACCTCGAACGGCCATGTAACCAGAACCCAAAATAAGAAAGGTTCCAAGCAGCAAACCGCCGAAATGGGTGCTACCAATCGACATTTTGGTTTTTAGTAGTTTGGTCACGACTTCCAAAACAGTCGAACGCTTCAGAAACTCCCAGAATACCAGCAAAAGAAGGGAAATCAGCCCAAATATGTAAGTGTTACCCGTGAATGCAGGGAATAATCGGCTCAGGAACAAATAAAGGCCCAGAAAGCAGATACCGATGTTCAAAAACTGAAAAAACACACCGGCCAGGAACCACAGCTTCGCCTTACCGGCATAAGCTTTCGTGTAGCTCTTTTCTTCGATGCGATTCTCAAGCTCTTCAAAGCGTTGAATATCCATTATTTAGTCGTTAGGGCTGTATTCCAATTCCTCGGCAGCATCACGCATTTTGCCCTGGGCTTTGGTCATGATTTGACGAACGCGAACTGCTGTCAGACCCAATGTTTTGGCGATTTCTTCGGTATTAAGCGGGTCGCGGCCGTTGATACCGTAATGGTCTTCCATAATACCACGTTCACGAGTAGTCAGGCAGCGCAGTAGACGGTTAATAACGGCTTTGTTGTCGGCTTGTGCCAACTGCTCATCAGGAGCATTGGAATTGGGGTCTTCGATGATTTCCGCGTAGGTACTCTCATGCCCACCATCAGCAGTGATGGTTTTGTCCAGGTAAACAAACCGATTGCTGTACATTTCACCGTAGCGAAGCACTTTGCGGTCACTGGGGCGCACGACCTCTTCTAATTGGTCTACACATGGTTCATAACCGTGTTTCTGCTCGAATCTGGACTTGTATTCGCGGATTTTAGCCGCTGACGAAAAGAAGTTATGCGGGAAGCTAATAACTGCGTTGTATTGGTCCATTTCGTTCATAATGGCCTGACGAATCCACCACACCGCGTAAGTGATGAACTTCTTCCCTGATTGCAGGTCGTAACGGCCAACAGCCTTTATCAAGCCTAGATTGCCAAGCTGAATCAGGTCCACAAGCAGCATGTGGCCGAAACCGTGCTGGTAGCGTTTAGCAGTTGAAACCACAAATTTGAGGTTGTGTTTTAGAAGCTTTTCACGGGCTGCTTCGTCGCCATTCTGGGTACGGGTCAGTAGCGATAGTTCTTCGTCTCGGGTAAGGGTGCGGTAGCCTTTAATTTCTTGAAGGTAGCGTTTAATAGACTCCGATTGCTCTAAAGTGATTGTTTTGGGGACTCCAATTGGTTTCATGTGGGTGGTTGGGTATAGCTGGGTTATTTGTCGTCTGCAAAGGTAAATTGTTGTCTGCGCGGAAAAAAGTGAAATGATTTGTCACCTCACGTGCATAGCAATCTAACCTATTGGCGAATAGTGTATTGGGGGTATTGTCACCCAAAGGTGAAATGATTTGTCACCTCTACTGCATTATAGCGTAACCAGTTGTTGGTGCGGTAGTTGTGCCATAGACAACGATTGGACCGCCCGCATTGCCACCTGAAGCGACTATCTGCGTTCCGGGGGGTATGACCACGGTAATCTTCCCATTCTCTTGGATTTCGGCCACGGTAGCCTTGGCGAACTCAAGCCAAAGGATGTCGTTGACGTTAGCACTGCCGTCTTCGTAGTTACCAACGGGCAGGCCCAGCTCTTTCTTCTTTGCCAGCATTTTCATGGCAATATTAAGTGAGGACAAACCTGAGCGTTGGGCGCTAAGGAAAATCAGTGGGAACGGGATAGTTGGGGATACTTTGGTCCGAAACCGGAGCAAAGCACCTATTTTTTTGAGAAATTCTTCCATGTTAAGCAGGTACGAACTGTGCCAGGGTATTTGAGGCATCGTTAACCTTGGTGACTACCGTTGTAAAAGATGCCATTATTTTGGAGTAAGATTCTACCTGTTCTTTGGCGATTTCCAATTGAACCGGAGCCAACACCTTAATAATTGCCTTTGTGACTTTCTCGGTAAGATATTCGATGGCGACATTGCGCACCGTTTCGGTCATCGACTTAACCAGCTCCTGCCGGTTGCCTAGTTGACTGTGTAGGTCTACCGCAACATTGAGTCCTGTGCTGATTTGCTCATTATACTTGGACTTTGGATAACCCACCTGGAATATCTTGCTAAGGACGAATAGTGTCCATACCCGAGGGTTGAGCAAGGTGTGCTTCAGAAGAATTACCACAATCGATTTGATTAGGCTCCGCTGGAAATTGTCGCGGATAGGCCCGGTCAGGGTCGTGCCATCTGCCGCAAGCTGTGTCTCCATAATAGAAGTGAACATATTGGCAAAATCGGCTTGTCCCGTTAGTTTGGACATCACTTCCTCTTCGGCTACCTTGATGTTGGTGATGTTACAGCCCAGGTCTAGCGTATAACCCCCAGCCTTGCGAAGTTTGACACGATTTTGGATGTCATCCAACGATTTTGGGTTGAACGTGAACACCGTTTCTACCTTATCTTCGTTGCTAATCTTATCAACTAGGTCGCGTAACAACTCTTCGTTACCAAGCCCACGGCTGGTGCGGCGGGGAGAAAGATAGCCCATCACCAAGTCCAGAACTTCCATCGCAATGGCGTCAGAATTTAGCAATTTAAAACCAGGTGCGTAAAGAATGGAACGGTAAAACTCCTCAATGGTAACGCCGGGGAAATTGGAAGCAACGGCCGATTTCATGTTCACGGCGTTACCGGCCAGCAAGTAACCGAAGCTAATATTAGGTAGGGAATTGAAATTGACCGGTGTTGATTGAGCATTTACGTTTTGCAGAACAAGCCGTAAGAATGATGCCTCAAAACCGGTGGCACCGCCTAATAGCTTAGCTTCTGCGGGGTTACCTGGGTTCATTTTGAACAAGTCGAACAAGTCCAAAGCTTTTACTGGGACGGAATAGCCGGTAGTGTAAAAATCCGAAGGCAACAATAGGTCGCCATCCTTGCCACAGAGCGCATCCAGTAGCTTGAGCTTGAGTTTCTCTTCCAGCACCATCTTACCCGCGCTACTCTTCTTGAAAACCTTCTTCATTAGACCGTTTACACTCTTTTGGAGGAAATCGGGTCCGAAAATCAAGGTCATTATGTCCAGAATAAACTCCACGACGTCACGGTTCTTAGGGTTCAATGACTTCAACCCCCCACTATTCCGCACAGCAGAAACTAGGGGGTTGTTATCAAGTAAACCTTGGCCCAGGGAAGTAGTAACCTTGAGTTGGGTGATTGCGTCTAATTTTTGGTCGAGAAGCCCCATTACCTTGCGTTACGTTTGTTTTGTACTCGCACCACGGTTACATTGATGTCGCGCAGTGGGCTTTTGATTTCAAACATGGTGTCCGCAGCCCCGTAAATGAAGCCATCTTCCGTGTTGATAAGGCCGGTAGTTTCATCCAAAAGCTCCATTTCGATGCGGTTCGGTGAATACCCCGACCCAATCTTATTGTAAACCTTTAACGACATGATGTTTAGTACATTTGGGATGTTATTAACACTCTCTAGTACAGCGGACAACGGAATGTCCTGGTTCATGTTAAACTTGTTGATATTGTGGTATTCAGCGATGGACAAGGCCACATTGCTGATAACCTCACCGGTCTGGGCACTGCTATCCACCAATACCTTCACCTCGTAGGCCAAATTGTTGATGCGGCCGTCGCGGATTTCCACGTAATCATTCACCATGCGGTACATGGAAAGCCATTCAGCAATATTTTCCTTCAGCAGGTCCATGCTAGAGTTACTGAGTTTGCCGTTTTGATTCAAACCCAGGATTGATACCACTACCTTGTTATTGTCTTTGTGAACAGACACACGGAATGGGGCACCGTAGCGGCCCGGCATTGCTAAAACCTTGGTATAGTAGTCTCCTAGAGTTACGCACCGGTTTTGAGCTGAGTTTGCATAAGCAATCAGGTAGCGAATTTCTTCGATGCTTAGACCATCCTTGCCGCCAAACCCAGGGAACGGATTCGTTACCCGGAGGCTTCGTTGCACCTGCTGCTGATTTGCAAGGATTGGACCGGCAATAGTCATGTTGCGATTGCCTATCGACGTTAGTACGTTAGCCCCGATGTTGGTATCAGCCCCGCCACCTACTCGGTACTTGATAAACAAGGTACCGTTAGCAGGGAGTTGTTCGCCAAGAGCTGTGGTGCGTAAATACGCCTCTAACCCCAGGAACTCACCAGTGATTTCGGAACTGGCAATAGTGTCAGAGAAACTATCAATATCACCGTTGCCACCACCAAAGGTTAATTCACAAAAACCACGCTCTGTAAACTCTTTTAGGAATTTACGGCGCACTTTCTTCCAGTTGCCTACCCGAAGGCTCAGGCTACTATCAGTATCTTCGGCTTCCCCAAAAATATAGGACTGGGCCAGAGCATCCACTTCATGAAAACGTAGGTCGTCATCGTAAAACTGGGCACCCGTGGGGTCACCATCGGGATAACCCGGCAACGCCACCACGCTGGTAACGCTTAACACATCCATATCGGGTAACATTACCTTTTTGAAAGGCAACGAATCATTTGGGGTCAACATTCGACGGAACGTTTTCGTCACGCCGTTGTACATTACTTCCTGCTTAGTGATAACGTAGTACTGAACACGGCCAATGCCGTCCAAAACAGCGTTGATGCTGCGGTTAGGTAAGCCGGATGGCGATACTGGACTAGCAAAGTCGATGTCTTCAACGGTCTCAAACACTTTACCGCCGCCAGTAGCCTGGGCACCTGCAAGCAAGCGCGGGCAATAGTCGTAATCGGGTTCGTCACCCTTTACTGGTACATTTACTGACCAGTTGCACACAGTTACTGCCGCTTTCTTGCCGGGTAGTTTGACGTTGTTGGTACGAGCAATTGCCAGCAAGGATTTGCGTTGTTGAGCAAACTCCCGTTGAGTTTCCTGTGCATTACGGTCTGCCTGAAAGCCCAGGGTGTCGGCCACACCGGCACAGATTTCCACCAGGGCGCTACCAATGGCCGCGTCGCCAAACTCGGCCAACGTTTCTGGGTAGTACTGACGAAGAAAGTCAAATATTTCGGCTCGGATTTCGCCGTAGCCCCGGCGCGAATAATTCAGTGTTTTAGCCATGATGTGGTCTTGCTGAATTAAATAGAATTGCCGCCGTTTTGCTGTTCGGCACGAGCGTTAATAGCCACAATAAAGGTGGCCCATGCCTCACCTACTCGGTCCTGACGGTCCAATAAAGTAGTCATTTGTTGTTTAAGGTTCTCATTTTCACCCACGAGCATCGCTACGTATTGGGTGAGGGTTTCAGTCGGCACGGTGTCCGTCTGAACCGCTTCCATATCTTCCAATGTCATGCACTTAGATACGCGGAAACGGTTATAAAATAGTATAGAAAGTGTCAGTGAAACTATTTATGGATAGTGGTAGCAGGATTATAGGCCCTGCACCAACGTCACTAGACAAATCAGCTTATGCAGAAAACGCCACCACAAGTGCGGGCAGACGTACTTCAAGAAGTAGTTGACTACTTAGAAAAACTCGTCTTACCAGACCGCCACCGAATAATCGAACTCTTCGAGAAACGCGACCAACAATTATATGCCACGTCCAACACGCACCAAAATCCGGCTAACAGCCGATTCCATCGAGCAGGAGCTTCAGGAAATTAAAAACCAAATGGAAGAACTCCGTATCAAAGCCAACAAAGACTATCAGAAGGTCGTGGCAATGATGGATACAGCCGAAGCCATTCCTTTACTAGAAAACAGTCGTAACAACTCCCTTCGGGCTATTAAAGACTATTTGGTGATGCGCAAAGACTTGGCAAACATCCAACGTGCCGCCAAAGCCGACCTGGATAAGGTCCAGCCTGCCGACGCTGCTGCTACCGATGCTAACGGAGTGCCCACGACTGGTAACAATGTAGGTATCGACTGGAAGTTGCAAATGCAACAGATGCGTACCGAAATGAAAGAGAACAAAGGATAAATAAAAAGGCTCCGATTGCTCGGAGCCTTTTTTTATGCAGTCAGCTTCTTCAGCGGACTAAGCTGCCCATTCTCTACTAGGCAGAGCGTGTAATCACGACCTACTTTAACATCAGTATTACCACCGTACCGAGTTTTCATGGACTCCACGCGGCGATAGTCCTCGTTGGTTACCGGCGTATTGCCTACCCGGAAGTACTGCACCAATTCGGGCGGTACCATTTCGGTCTCACCGTCTTCGGTATTCACTACATAAGCACTGTCCTCAAAAGTCAGCACAAACGAGTCGTTTTTGTAGAAATCGTACTGGCTGTATACATGCTGGCCTTTCTTAGCCAGGACGCCCCGCACCTTTTCCAATTTCTCTGTGTATTCGTAACCGTAGTACTCGGTAGCAGTGGTGAAGTCCTGCAACACTTGCCGAGGGTTCAACCCTGTACGGTTCCAAAACGCTACTTCCGATGGTTCCAACTCAAAGAACATGTCAATGTCATCTTTCGGCTCGGGATTCTTGTGCTGGATTAGCTGCATGGCTAAGTCATCGTATTCTTCCCGTTTCGTTGGGTCCTCTTTCAAGGCGGTGGTGCGAACCTCTTCCTTAAACGGAACCAATAAGCTGGTTACCTTTTTGTTAAAGACGTCAATGTATTTGCTAACGTTGTAGTTGCCCTTGCGCTCTGGGTCGGCTTCCATTTCGGCAGCAGTTACCATTGCAGCCATCACGTTACCTTCTTTATCTACCTTGGAGTAGCCGTGGGACTTACGAATACCAGTTGACACGTAGTACACCACGTCACCCAGGTTAACAGGGGTTCCATTCTGCAAAATCAGCTCCATGTGGGCTTGCTTAGGCTTTTTCTTGCCGGTGGTGGTGCGGGTCACCTGCACATAGTCTTCGATTTTCATCTTAACCTTGGCTTTGTTAGCAATCTTCTTCAACGGAATCTGCATCGTGTAGATTTTCGTCAGGTACTCGTAGTAGTACTCGATGAACTCAGCACCTTTATCGTTTAGCAACAACCGGATGCCGTTATCCAGGAACTCTTTCACGTATTCCGGCATCGTTTTATCCTTCAAGGTGTTGCCGACAAACTTAATTTTGCCGTTAGCCTCCATGTTGGCATAGTTCTTTCGACTAAAGTTCAGTGCTGAGGGCCACATACCATCGTTGTCGAGCTTCATGTAAACCGAACACAGGATTTCATCGTTGTATTTCTCTACCAAGGCATCAGCGCCTGTTCGAGTCTTCCCTTTCTTAGTGGTGTAGGTATACGTGTTGATGTTTACCCGCTCTTTCAAGGGATTACCATCGATGTCGAAGTAGACCCACTCCGGCACCTCCATGTTGATACCGTCCGTGTCACATACTGTGGGTTTGCACCCGTAGTACATGAAGAACTGAATCATGTTGCGCAGGTAGAGTCGTCCCAGGCAGGTAATGCGCTCAGCACAAGTAAAATCTGACCAGTTAAAGAAAGTTGAACCGTTAGCACCAAAGTTGGAGTTATTCAAAATCTTGAGGGGCAACTGCTTAGCCTTGTAGATTTTGCGCTCGTCTGATGGTAGTGATTCGTCGTTAGCTAGCGCCTTGAAAACGTCGCGGGTGTTTTTGAAGTACAGCAGCAAGCGTTTGAGTACACCGGTGACATCGTGTTTTGGGAAGATGTTGTGTTCGAGCTGCAACGAAGGGTACAGGCCTGAGAAGTCAAACTTGTAAACGTTCTTGAACTTACCGAGAGCGAAGGTTCTTGATAAGCCACCGGTGAAGGTCTTCGGTTTTAGGCGGTATGGTATTGCCAAGCCGTTTTCGTAGGACCATGCCGCCATGATTAAGTTCCACACAGCCGCACCGCCCATTGTGGCAGTCCGTGAGAAGTATGTCGGCAGTAGCTTGCCTACCAGGAAGCTGCTTTCGTTGTATCGTTCGTCTACCTGTTGGGTTTCCCATAAGTCGTCAATGAGGTACTGTTCTACTTGGTCAGCCCCGCGCCGGAAGTAGGTATCGGGGCCGTAAATTGGGTTTTCTACACCATCTTCCAGTACTTTGTACTCGCTACCTAGCGGATGAACTGCGTACAGCTTATCCTCGGCCCACATGGTATAAATCATCTGACCGGGGATATACACCCGGTCCGCTTTGCTGATGCCCTCGAACTTACACACGTATTTCAGGCCACCTTCCTTCAAGTCGGAGTTGATAGCTTGGGTACGGCGTACTGAATGTAGAATGTCCAGCACGTTGTAGCCCCGCATGAGGGTTTGTGTGTATTCTTCCTGCTCACCGCCGTACTTGATGGTAGCACCGGCCTTCCGCTTCATTACGATGCCGTCAAACAGCGTCGTAGGTACTCCTGGGATGTCAAAGTCGTTGGTGGGTTCACCCTTGCGATTCAGACGGAAACTGCCCATGCCCAAAGTGATGGCCCGCTTCACCAGGAAGTCAAAGTCAAAGTTCTCCGAGTTATAGCCGTAGATAATCGCCGGTTTCAGCCGCTTGATAAGGAAAAAGAGTTCCGCAATGATGCGGCGTTCTTCGTCATCCATATCATAGCCGGGGCGCATAGCCAACACCTTCTCGACACCCCTGTTGTCTCGGCAGCCTATCATGAACACCCGGTCCCCCTTACCGGCATACAGCCCAGTGGTCTCGAAGTCAAAAATGAACTTGTGTACCTCGGGGTACTTTTCATACCCCTTGAACAGGCGGATGCCGGACTGTACCATGAACTGTTCCTCCCTACGTAGGGTGAAAAACAGGTCTGAATACGATTCCCGGTAAGTAATAAGCAACTTCTTATAGTTGCGCACCGATTTGGTGACCACAATCTTCTTGCGGGCCTTCTCCAACTCCAAAGCCAGGGTCATTTTGGCCTTTTCGTACTTGCTAAACGATAGCTGCACCCGCTTGTACCTAGTTCCGTCAGCCTTGCTCCATTGTTTGGCCTCAGTAAGGGCCACGATGAACTCCGTTTCCGATTGGGACTCCGTAAACATGAGGTCCTCCATGCTGAATTTCTCCGGCATCAAGGTCGTCAGGTAAGGAAACCAACCGCCCAGAGCTTCCGCACTGTGCATGTTCTCGTATTCGGCAATGGTTGCCCGCGCTTTTTGGGCCGCAGCCCCGGTAGCAAGGTTGTTAGCCAAGGTTTCGGCGCTAATTTCTGGGGTTTCCGCCGCAAAAGCTACGATAAACAGGTCGTGGTCCTCGTTATAGACCACCGTGTAGTCGGTATCTTCCACCAAAGAGTCCGCATCTGCCTTAACCCGGATAAAACTGATGTCTTCATCAAGGTTATCCACATAACGACTGACTTTTGCGGCCGGAATATGGGCTTCAAACCGCTTTAGGGCATTGTTGTACCAGAACCCCACCTCACTACGCTCTTCCATGAAGGTATAGAGGTCGCCAGGGTTCTGTTCTACGGGTGCATTGGGGCGAAACAGGGCTTTTACGCCACGCTTAGCATACATATCTACCCCACCCTCAGTAAAGAAACGACTGATAGCATTGAACCCCTGAGACGAATTGGTAGTCACCAGGAACTTGTACCCATTATTCAGGCGCTCGTTAATGCCACCGTTATCATCGGTAACACGCAAAGGTTGGATTTCGATGCCATATTTAGACATCGCTGCCTTCTTCTTGAACTTGTCACCGCCGTACAGGCTAACGCCATGCGCACGGAAGTCCTTGATGTAGACGAAGGGCTTGTAGGTGTGTTTCTCCACCTTTTTAGTGCCCGTTTCCGGGTCGTGAACCACCACATCGGCGTAGGGGTCACCATAAGACGTCTCGATAGCAACAACACCTTTTTTGGGGTTGAAGCCTTCGAGAAAACTCTTAGTCGCTATATCTTCTTGGGGTTCATCTGCATTATCCGCTAATGCTGCGTTTTGCTGGTCCATGTGTAAATCGATTGGATAACAAAAATACGATTTGTTACCTGTACATGCTAACGTTTCTTGTATTTTCTGCGCAATTCCTGTAAGATGTCTGTCAGCACAGACATGCTTGAAGTGTCCTTGTGGTCCTGATTGTCAATGACTTTAGCGAACACTTTTTTCTTTGCTTCCAAGGCCATATACACCCTCTCGTCAATGGTACCCTTGATAATGGGTAGGTAGTAATTGCAGGTGTTTTTCTGACCGATGCGGTGAATCCGGTCATATAGTTGTTCGCAGTCAGCTACTGTGTACTCCAACGTGTTCAGGAATAGCTTAGAACTGACCGTCAGCGTTAGCCCAGCGTTACAGGTGGCCGCTGACCCCAGGAAGAGCATAAGGTCGCCTGAGGGGTCCATAAATTGCTTTTTCACTTCTTGCCGTTCCTCCGTTTTCTGGTCGCCACTGTGGATAGCGGACTCCGTGGGGAATAGTAAGTTCACTTCCTTCAGTGTTTCCTTAAAACGGTCAATGAATACCACCTTCTCGCCCTCGTCAACCATGCGGCGAATCATTTCCTGCAAGTGCTTGACCTTTACTTGGGAGCAATACTGCTGAAGGCGCAACATGATAGTAATAGGCAATGCTGCGCCCATCTTTTCCTCGTTAAAGATTTCGTTAGCGACACCTTCTTCAATTTCCTCATAAATCCGCTGTTCTTCCGGGCTTAGCTCGATTAGGACACGGGTGAATATCTTCTCGGGCAAATCCAGAGCGTCTTCTTTCCGAATCCTGTACATGTAAGGCTGAATCAATGCGTTAAGGTCCCCTGCTCGTTCCCGCTTGACATCGTATACCCACATTTTGATGTTCTTATCCCAGTACATGCCGCAGTAATCCGTATAGAAACTCTCTTTGCTAGGGAAAGCAAACGAATTGATTAGGTGTAGCTGGGAATACAGCTCACGGCTGGCTGATTTGATGGGGGTACCCGTACTCATGATGAAACGGATGCCATCTAGGTCAGCAAAGTTGTCGCTGATGTTCTGGAAGGTGTTTGACGACATTTCCTTGATGCGGTGGCTTTCGTCAATGATAACCACGTCGGGTTTATCGATACCGTAGGCCTTTAGCTTCTTCACGGGGTCGAAATCCTTGCGGGCGAAGTACTCGTAGTTCGTGATGAAGTACTTGCAGTCTTCCAGGGGGTAGGGGTTCTTCTTGCCACCTAAAATATAGGCCTTAGCATGGAAATACCGGTGTATTTCCTCGTCACGTAAGGTTAGCTTGAGAGAGTTGGGGCAGATAATCAACACTTTCTTCACCGTGGGGTCGATTTCCATCGCCAACGTGTAGATAAGTGTCTTGCCTAGGCCCATTTGAGCAGCTAGAATACCCGATTTAGCTTGCCAAAGCCAAAGCGCAGACCTTTTCTGGTGCGGGAACGGCTCGATTTCACGAATGTAGCTACTGAAGTCAAACTTGAACTCCTTGGTTTCGTTCAGACGCTCTTTGTAGCGCACCATCTTGGCATTGTTAGCCACCATGTCTGCCTGCTTTTGCTCCCGAGCTAGTTCCCCTGGTATTAACTTGGTGCGGCAAAGGTCACTGAATTTACCTTTAAGGTCGTTATCTTCCCACAACCATTGAATCCGGAATGTTCCGGAAGCTTCCGGAACATTCCGGAAGTGCTGCATGACGCGAAAAAGCGAAAGGGCAGGCATTACCCACCCTTTCGTCCCCACACCATTGAATTTTACATTATCCTGGGCCTTGATAACCTCGTTGAGGCCATCGTTGCGGTCATATACCAGCAAATAGCTGCGTTTCAACCGGGCTACCAGGACTGGGAATCCCTGGCTCATATCGTTACCCCCCTCGACGCAAAAAATGTGGTTTCAATTCCGCTAAACCCAGGGATACCGGGTTCAATGGTGACACTAATTGTGGTTTCTGAAGCGTCAGGCTTCCTGAACTTAACTTTGTACCCAAAGTAGATAGGGGGTTTGGCTTCCCAGTCCCACAACTGCGTTGTACTCACAAGCTCAGATGTTGGGTCGATGTCATACAGTTTAGCTGGTATGACACCGGCATCTATGAAATCCTTTAAGGTAGTTGGCATCTATTCGTTGTCTTTATGTTGGATATTGGGGTCTACCTCCACCACTACCTTTACTGTTGAGTCGGTGTGACCGTCAGCAATGGCTTTGGCGGCATCACGGTCAGCACCCACTTGTTGGTGGTGCCTCACGAAGTCTTCCACCATAGAGCTAAAAAGCGTGTTCTCCTGGGCTTTCGGAGGGTTCATGGTAACCACACACCCCAAGTACTTAGGCGGTGTCACTGTGAGGTCCCATTGGGCCTCTGTGGAGGATGTCCACCCCTCCGGTAACTGAGCCAATGGCTGCATCGATACCAAAGAATCGGCAATGGACGTGTAACCACTCAAAACCGCATTGTTAGTGCAACCTGATACTTTGGTATCGTAGAAAAACTGCTTCCCTTTAGGGCCTTCGATTTGCGGGATGCTAACCAAATCACCGAACCCGATTGGGTTAGCTTCGGATTCAGCAATTTTGCGGAAGCTCTTGTTGATGTTGACTCGGAGTTCAATTTCTTCCACGGCTTCGGATAGACTCTCATTCTCAGTCCAGGGCTTCATGTCGTCAGTATCCACCATTTTAACCTTGCGGTACACAGGGTTAATCCAAAAAGTAGACTGAATACCAGCTTCGATAGCAGGTTTGATGTCACGCAAAATGTTATCACCAATCATGAAGTGCTGGAAAGCTGGGTATTTGCGCATCAAGCCTATAAAGGTGGTCGTGCATTTGTCATGCGTTACCTCAAATGGTAGGTCAGACAGGCCTAAGCCAGCGATTTTTTTGGCTTGCTCCAAGCGGTCACCCAAGGTGAACAACACTACCTTGCCCATTGTCGCCAGCTTGCGCACAGCTTTGATAGCACCAGGAAGCGCGGAGTACGGATAGTCGTACACTTTCATTCCAACTATGTAAGCCTCACGAGTGTATCCACTGGTATCCACAAGTGGGTCCGAGTCTACTTCGGTAATAGTGCTGTGAATAGCCCAAGCCAAATCAGAGGCGAATCGGTTGTGAATGAACACGGTTGTATCTACCCGGCCACGCATTTGCTTTACGTACTTACGAAACACAGCGTACACGTCGCGTTTTACCAAGTGCTTAATACGGATATACTCATTAAGGAGCTTCTCTACCTTGTTGATGGTATCTTCGTAGTAGATGTGGCACTGTCCAATGGTATCATCTACGTCCACGAAAAACGTGTACTGTGGCAAGTTGAGTGCCGCGTATTCACGTAGGTAATCGCGCACTTGTACCACGGCGTCATCGTTGTAGTCGTTCTTAATGGTGTAATCAAAGCTTGTATATCCATCCAGGGAGATTTCGCTAGCATGGTTCAAGATTTGTTCTGGGTTGCCACCGTTGTCCTCTGCTTCGCGGGTCGCCGTGTCCAGGTGACGCTGAGGTGACTCGATGCGAATGGTTTTGCCGCCGATTTGCTTGATGTATTCGACTTCATTGGGGAAACGCACGTCGAAAATAATAGCACGTTCGTAGCCAAGGCCTTCGTAATACTTGCGCCACTCTTCAGCAAGATTAATCCAGATGTTTTCACCGTATTTGTCACGGCCTTCCTCCGTGCCCATGATTTGCAGGACACGGCGGGTGTGGTCATCCTTTTTACCGAATACCTTGTTGCGGTCAAGACTTTGCTTGACAATAGCATCAATTTTAAAGTGGTTAGCGAAAGCCAATAAAATTGTTTTACGCTCCGGTAGCATCGTTTGGAACATGCGTTCCGCTATATAATTTTTTCCGGAACCGAGTTTTCCGGAAAATCCAAAGATTTCCATATTTTCTTGTTGTTGGGTGTATTAAGTGCAGATTTCAGCAGCTAGGTATTCTACCACAGAGTCCAGGTTAGGGAATTGCAGCACACCGTAACGATTGCAAACGATGTCCACATTGCCCTTGCGCCAGAAGCCCTCGGGGCATACCACCAGCAGCTTGCCGGTAGCAGCGTAGAGACCTAGTTCCAGCAGGCTAATTGGGGATTTAGTGCCGGGTTCCAGGAACATGACAATGTGGGTTGCCTTATCCAGGGCATCGAGTTCCCAGGTTACTTGCTGGTAGAACTGTGGCTCTTCGATACCTTGCTTCCATTCCGAATCCCAGTCGCTTCGACGTGGGTTCAAGAAGGTGTAGGTATCGTAGACATTACGCTTACTCGTAGTGTCATTAAGGGCGCGAATAAAGGTATTCTGCCACTGAGTTGCTAACCCCATTTCGATGCTACCAGCAAGGAAAATGCGGTAGTCGCTGTGAAGGGCGGGGCCAATGCTGGCTGGGGGTAGGATTACTTCTCCGAAGGACATGGTTTGTTAAAAAATTTGGGTGTAACGCTCTTTCTCCATCATTATGCGAGGGTGAATTTGTAGAAATCAAATCCAAAAGCGTCGTCCTGTGCTTTGGTACCGATGATAAAGCTGGGCTGGGAGCCTTCGCATATTTGGTTTTGCACGTAGCTGTCGCCGCTGGTTACGGCACCGAGTTGTAGGTACACGAAGTTTGGACCTTCATCCAGGCACTTGTGCGAGTGCATGTGGCCTTGGAAGAGAATGGTGAAGTTCCGGGCTTGACCGGTCTTGTGCATGTTAATCTGCTTCTCTGCCTGCTTTTTAGCCATTGGCGAGTCGCCGTGGTGACCGATAAAGCTCAGGCCTTCTCCGTCAACGGCAAAGCTGATAATACCATCCTCGTAACGGTGCAGGATTTCAATGTTTTGTTGAACGAATTTGCTCCGGAGCAACACCAGCTTTTCCAGCATGGCATAGAACAGCAGGGTGCCAGTCCGTTTGCGGTCTTCTTCACGCTTGGCCTGGATACGGTCATGGTTACCACCAATACCGTGCAGCTTGATGGCTACCGACCTATGAACGCCCAGGTGGACAATGGCTAACATTTCCTCAAAAACGTCCAGGGCAAACATTACCTGCTCGTCGCCGTCCATGTCCATAACCTGACCCTGGTGCATACCACCTGGGATGATGGATTCAAACAAGTCACCAGCGCAAATCATGTGGACTTCCTGGCTGCCGTTAGCGTTCGCGGCTTTCACCGTTTCGCGGGCAATCCGATGGCAACGCTCACGTAGAATGTGTTTATCGGTACCACGTCCGTACCGCATTTTCTTGGTTGGGAAGAATTTGCCAAAGTGAATGTCCGAGAACATCGTGTACGTGTTCACACCCAACGGAGCATCCTCAATAGCCTCGAATTTGAAGCCCCGTAGCGTAATATCTACTGTGGGCCGGGACAAGTACTTATCCAGCACATTTTCAGCCCATTCTTGGGCACGGCGGTAGTACTCATTGTCTTCAACGAGAAGTTTGTTCTGTTTTTCGAGGATTACCGACTTATACACCTCCATTTTCTTGGAGACGTTCTTCAGCTTAGCATTTACCTCAAATTCTGCGATTTTGTCCTCAGTGGACTCTTCGATAATGTGTTTGGGTACTTTACGGGTCTTTTTGATACCGAAAGCACGTGCAATACGGCCTAGGTCCTCAGCGGTCAGGAAACTGAACTCCGAAGAGACGGTTTCCAGCGTGTTGTAAGGATAAAGGGAGTAAATACGCTCCATTTGACCCCGGCTAAGCTCTCCTTCGAGGGGACGCTGGCCTTTGGCCTGAATCTTATAACCGTAGCTGCTAATATTGCCCTTGGAGTTGCGGTTTTCCCAGGTGCGGCTACCCTTTGTCTCTGGCTCTTCTTCGGTTACCGGTGGAAATGATGTATCAATCACACAACCGTAGCTCGTTTGGAGTTGGGGAGGCCACGTAGTCAAAACTACTTGCGGAGCCACACGATTAGGGTCCACTACATGCGAATAATTGACACCAGTACCGCTTTGCAACTTGCTGGTATCAATACCCAATGAAGCTACCGTAGGGCGCTTCGAACTGGTGCGTACTTCGTCGTACAGTTCATTATAGGCTTTGTATTCGGTATCGGAAATGATACCATCTTCTTGGGCGGTGAATATTTTGACGCGGTTGCGGCGTAGGAAGTCATGGGCAAGAGAAAAATGGGCCAGAGCTTTTTCAATACTGACAGCATTATTCTTGGCGTACTCAAGGACCTGCATGGAGGTCTCGTACAATTGGTTTTCGGCCATTATGTGGTTTAGATTTGTTACCTAGACCAAACATACTCTCTGTTTATAATGAAGAGAAAATAAAAAACCGTTAAAAAAACAAAAAAGCAGGCCGAAACCTACTTTAGTGCAATTTAATAAGGTGAGTAATTCTATTCTCCCTTGAGTTTGGTGATTTCGTTGCGTAAGTGTACGGCTGCCTCGTAGTCTTCGGCCTCGACAGCTTTCTTCAAACGTTTATTGAGCTTGATGATTAGGAGGTCCATAGCCAGGGCCTGCTTTTCCGGTGTTACTGATTGCTTATCGCCTTCGGTCTGCGCTAATACTTCCGCAACACCTTCAGGTGACTTAGTTGTTGTTTTACCAGCAGGTTTCTTCAGCACTTTCTTTTTGATTTGACGCCGAACGTCACGGATAAGGTTAATGATGCAGAGTTCTCCGCCACCGGGTTCGTAATGGTGGATGTACTGCTTGGCTTTGGTAGATGCCTCTTTGTTTCGACTTAACTGAAGTACTAGGTGGGCGAATTCAGCGGAGTCCAGCAGAAGATTGCACTCAACAATGCGGTTGAAGCGGTCCAGGAACTCAGGGTCGGATTCTAGCTCAGTCTCGTAATACTCTTCTATCAGCGAAAAATCATCTGGGCTGTGTACAGTGATGTCAAAGTACGCCAGCTTAGCTAGGGAGCCGAGAATGCTCATCAGTATTTTGTTGTCCATGAACTCGGAGGGGTCTTTACGTCGTGATAATGCCATTTTAGCGGGCGTGTGTCTTAATGCTACCCAAACATACCCTAGAGTCAGTTGGCTCGAAAGCTTATTTGGTAGCCCAGGTGTTATTTTCCAAGCTCTGAGTAACTTATTTTTTTCTCCCGAAGAAGAAACCCAATGTTGATAGCAACGGCGTCACTCATGTCGAAGTTTTCCTTCTTGAGACCACCTTTTCTATCGGCTAGCCATTCAAGTCCAGGGAACCAACGGTTAATTTTCTCCCAAATGTACAGCTTTTTATCGATGTCCTTGGGGAAGCTTAGTGTTTGTTTCCCCTTCTTATCGTGCTTAATCAACTCAGGACAAAGGTTTTTACGAACATCATGGACAGTCATAAACTGTGGGCGAATCCCTAGTTCCTGGTGTAAGATGTAAGAGCAGATACCGTTGTAACGAATCAACATGTTAGCGGTAAACACGTTGTTGCTACCCATCAGGGGGTCTTCGATGTAGATTTCGGTAATGCCCTCGTGTTTGTAACGTTGAACGTATTCTTTGAACAGGTCTGCTTTGTAGAGGTAGCGTTGGTCAGGGTCAAAATCTTTGGGCGTGTCCAGCTTGATGTGTGACATTTGCAATAAGGTACCGTCTGATTCCATTAGGCTGACCCCTGTGCAGGTGGTGCTAATGTCAAAGGCTAATGATTTACTCATACCCTTATTTACGCGATTCTCGGGCATCCAAAGCCTCAGCAATTATTTTTTCAACGTAAGGGCGAATGGTTAATCCGTTCTCTTTGCAAAAGTTTTTTAGTCGAAGGTGGATACCGGGGCCGACAATTAAAGATTTGACATCTTCGGTAGCTTTTCGCTTGGTATCACCGTCTGGTGGTGTATTAGCCATAGTTTGTTTCTTTATGGTTAAATACACTTTTCTATAAAAGAAAAGGCCCTGTTCCCAGGGCCTTTCTTATATTTTCAGCCCAATATTGATGACTGCTACCGATTGTTTCGTTTTTAGCAGGGGTTTCGTTGATTTGGCTATGGCTATTAGCTCGCCATACTTATTGTACAAACCTACTTCGGTGATGTGCAATGGTTGCAATCCAACATCGGTGCTACCCACTGGATAGGCTTGGCGGTATGTTGGATTGTTCGTACTAGTGAACTCATTTGGTAGAGCCAAACATGTGTAACCTTGGTTGTACTCCGTGGCTACAGAACGATAAATTGCGCTCGAACGACGGAAACCGGCCGTAGAAGTCGATGGGAAGAAAACCTGCGTGAAAGAATTCTTTGTTTCCACTGACTGCGGATAAGGTTTTACCGTACCGTTGGCATCCATTGTCAAAGCTTCACTCAGGTCAAAATTGGCAACTAATGTCGGATTCGTGATGATGAAAAAGCCTTTATCTAGGTACGCAATACCCACCGGAGAGTCCATTAACAGTCCGTAATTAGCATCAACAAGTTCACCGTACTGCTTGCCGGAGCCATTCGCTGTTGTAGCAAAACGGTTCTGGCTAGTCCAGGACGACCATGCGCTGGTAGAAATCGGACGTAGTTCTGCCATAGCAAGATAGCCTGTGAACTCTTCTGCTGATTCGTTTTGCAAATTAAAGCCAGTCACTTCGTACTTGAGCCGAAAAGCCTGAATGGTATCGTACTCCGCGACCTCCTCGAAATCCAGTAGGCCAAGAGCTGTTTGAACGCGCACTTTGATGTTATCCCGAGTACGCAAGAACCACAAAGCCGTGCTTTGATACGTCTTACCAGGGGCCAACGTGGTCGTTAATCCGGTTACTGTTACTTTAGCTCCTGGGGCCAGGGTAAATTCGAATACGCTACCGACATCAGTGTTGATAAAATTATCTTGTGGACGTTTGATGTCGTTGCTAAACAGATAAGCGATGTTGGTGTTGAAATCGTTTTCTTCGGTTGGTTCTACGCCTGAAAATAATGAAGAAACGGCGTTAGCGTCACTTACCTGGGCATTTAGAGCAGTGTTGAAGTTGTAGTAGCTCCCGAAGCAAGTGGCTGCGTAGAACGTACCACCTGAGGTCTGTGGGATTTTAAGCTCGATGCTTTTACCATCTACCATTTCTCCGTACTTGTTGCGCGGAATTTCGATAGCGATAAATTTCTCTACATCTGCTAGGCCGACCAAGGCTGTGCCCAGCAATTTCCTGCGTAGAATAGAACGTTCAGCGGCTGTGTTAGGTAAACGGAAACTTTGAAACAGGTTAGCGAACGGGCGGCTGTTGAGGTCCCGGCCGTCACAAAGGGTGTAACGCAGTTCGGCGTTAGCAAGGGTTTCCTGGCCGAGTTGTGTACGTACCTTTTGGAAAGTAGCCGCTGTCTCCACGGGCTTCAAAAAAGGTGATTTGGCATTAAAGACGGCGTTGATACCAAAGCCAACGCTTGAGCTTGAGCTTCGGGATGCTTGTTCTGGTGTTAGCATATATTAGCTAATTGGTGATTATGAGTTAAACCCGAAGCCAATGCTGCTAGAGCTGCTTGAGGTACGTACTGAGAGGTTAATATTCACCGTGAGTACATTCTTATCGGAGTCAACCGTAACGGCACTTTTGAAAGGTACCATCTTAAATTTAGCAACGTAGTTATAGGTGCCAGACCTCAACACGGGTACATTGTACACACCGGAAACTTCCTGGGTAAATGATGTATCCGCGCCCCATTGATAAATTCCGCCGTATTCAACACTCAAAGCTGCGTAAAGCTCGGGACTGGTGCCTTGCGAAGGTGGTAGCAAATAGACTTTGACACGCTCAGCCCCAAAAAGACTCGTCCCTACAACTTCAATTGGCATGGTAAAGAACTGCTGTTCAAAACCGTCACCTATTGTCAAATTGACTTCTTGCTGTGTTGTATTGAATCGCACGACGTTGCGGGTACCGCCTAACGTCAGGTCGGTACCAAGTTGCTTGACGTTAGAGCCACCTGAGAGAAAATAGCGTTGGGTAATGCCACCGCTCAAGCTTTTAATAGCTCCGTTATCGTCACCGCTAAGGTCTGGGATGAAACCAGCGCCTAGCATGTTGTAGAGAGTGCCTTCGCCGGGTTGAGAAGCAGCCATGTAGTCGGCGTCCGGGTCGCCCAAGGCGAAGAATTTGATGGCGAACCCATCTTTGTCACCGGCAACGAGGTACTCGCGCCCTTTCTGGGTCAGGTAGCCCGTGAGGGTGCGGTCAGTGTTAGGAATGTAACCCATTATGATTAAAAGTCGAGGTCAGCAGTAATGAAGCGCAAGGAGTATGCGTCCTTGTGCAGCGGGTTCATGAGCTTGCCCACGGCTACCAAATTGTCCTTTTCGTCGTAAATCCCAACTTCGGAAATATATACGGGGCTACCTGGGGTCCAAGTTGGGTTACGAGAAGTGGCAAATTCACCGTTATTCAGCAGAATTGAAAAACGAGTCTGGTAAGAGGTTGCTTGGATGTCCGTTTTCACGTTACCTAAGAAAAACACTTCTTCACCAAAGGTCAAATCATTGGCGGCACCCATGTAAGCCAACGAATAGTAAGGCTGAGCGCGGGTCAAGCTCTGTTGTATAGCAGTACGGACAGCATTGCCAGTAATGCGATAGTTTTGTGCTGATAGTGCGTCACGAGTAATGGCACCGTTGGCAAAACTAGCGTAGTTTTGTAGGCTAGGCGTGTAATCAATCTCAACCCACTTATCAGGCTCCGGTTGGGCGTCAGCGTCTGTGATTTGGACCAGGATATAGAAGCGGTTAGCTACGTAACCGGAACCATCGGACATGTTGCTTGAATCACGCAAGAAACGCAAGTCGTTAAAGTCTAACTTAAACTCAAGGTACTCAAAGCTAGCAGCGTTCACATCACCTACGGTAGCCAACGTTGTGCAATGTAGAGCATCCGCGTAGCCGTAGCTGGTGTTTGCTGCGAAGGCACCTGTGCTTGGGCCTTTGCCCAGGCGATACGTCACCCACATAGTTGATAACGGAAGTGGTTTAGTTGTTTCTTCGGAAGAAGTGGTTTCGAAACTGCTTGCACCTACACCTACGGACCGCAGGGGTGCCAGGGTCCAGTTTCGGTTACTACCAAATGAAAGTGCGGCAAGAATTTCAGGATTCTCAATAACGGCTACCTTCAGGTCGATGAATACTTTACCAACTGGGCGATTATTGCCGTCACGCAGGTCATAATAAGGAGTAGCAAAAGCATTGGCTGAATTCTTCAGGATTTTCTTCGAGCCGCCTGCTTTTAGTGTCAAACCCAGCGTGTTGTCAGTTTTACCGTGGTACATCACCGTTGGTAACTCCAAAACAAAGGTATCTTTGTAAAAACCTTCTCCATAGTAGTTCTCTACTGTGTAGTTGGTGTAATGGAGCAAACCGATTGGCTGTGAACCGGGATTGGTACCCAAGTACGTGCGAATCCCTTGCTGCGACTTTGTTGGGTAAGAGTTGCTCAGTAAATCCGGTCCAGCACCCGCTACCGAAGCATCATAAATGATGGATAGGTTCCACACGGGGACATCGGTGTACGTTGCGTTCTGAGTGGCGTTGAAAGCCAACATGTTGGGGTCCCAGTAGTCGCCGGGTGAATCCGGCCCGTAATAACCCTTGATAGAATCACCACCAGGGAATACGTACACATGAGCCGAACCACCTGTGCCAAAATTAGGCATGGGACGGTCTAGTGTCACGTTTGCACCCACCACGGCCATTACCTTGTACCACATGAAAGCACTAGGTTTGCTACCCAGATTTCCCAAGACTCCCGTGGAGTTACCGTTACTCGGGTTAAACCATTGAACCAGCAGGTAATCACCGGTAGTAGCTCCGGATAACGCCAAACTGACACCACCGTTGATGCCACCGGTTACCGTGGCTGCTTTGCGCACATACTTCGCAACTGTGTTTAGCTGATAAGGCGCTGTGGCCCCGGAGCGGGCAAAAAAGCCGCGCTCTTTGGCTGCGTTAACAATCAAATTGTCTGTTGGGTACGGTAATGATACATCATATTTCACGTCAGTATCTTGGGCCAGACGAGGGATAGGATATTTCACACCGGGTTGGTTATCTACCGGACGTAATACCTGAACGGCTTGTCCGGTCAAGTTGTTGACGGACAAAGACTGATAATCTATTTCAGAGTCGCCAACGGCAAACTTTTTAAAAGTCAGCGCACCATAAGCCAGCAGTTGCCGTCCGATAGTGGTTAATTTTGTGTTGATTGTGGGGTCTCCCTGCTTATTAATGAATGACATGTGTGGGCTGTTCGGGTTTGTTTTTTAAATAGCCTGGGCTACAAATCCTAGTAATTGTCATCGCGGTCATGGCGCTGCATTATCACTTGGTCGCGGTTGAAGTTCGGTTGTGGCTTCACAATGGTTAGCCCACCGTTGCCGCCCTGGGG